>ENA-ORXD01000388-ORXD01000388.1-sediment-metagenome-genome-assembly--contig:-NODE-388-length-59512-cov-4.578481_pt1 | contig 59512 bp, 60 predicted proteins | sample MGYA00237862_ERZ511471 | MGnify/ENA metagenome assembly ERZ511471
CGCCAGCATCGTCGTCATGGGCCCGCTCGTTGCGCGACTTGGCGAGGCGACGATCGCCATGCCCGGCGGCTGCAACATCGGGCCGCGGCGCATCGACTTTCACATTCGCGGCCTGGAGAAGCTCGGCGCCGCGGTCGAGATTGATCACGGCTTCATCCGCATCTCGGGCGACCGGCTCAGGGGTGCGGTCGTGCCGCTCGACTACCCCAGCGTGGGGGCTACCGAGAACCTGCTGATGGCGGCGACGGCTGCCGAGGGCGTGACGGTGATCGAGAACGCCGCGCGCGAGCCGGAGATCGTCGATCTGTGCAATTTCCTGGCGGGCATGGGCGCTGAGATCGAGGGCGGCGGGACGAGCACGATCCGCATTCAGGGAGGCCGTCGCCTGCACGGCGTCGACCACGAGGTGATTGCCGACCGCATCGAGGCGGGCACGTATCTGATCATGGGCGCCGCAACGGGCGGCGAGGTCAGCACGCTGGGCCTCGATCCGCGTCACCTGGAGCTCTTTCTCGCCAAGCTCCGTGCCATGGGAGTGCAGGTCACTGAGGGCGATCGCCGCATCACGGTGCGGCGCGACGGCCCGCTCCTGCCGACCGACGTCTCGACCTTGCCGCACCCTGGCTTCGCCACAGACCTGCAGGCACAGACGATGGTGCTGCTCTCGCTCGCCGAGGGGACGTCCATCGTTACCGAGAACGTCTTCGAGAATCGCTTTGTGGTCGTTGACGAGCTGAATCGCTTGGGCGCGGACATCGCTCAGAGCGGTCATCACGCCGTCGTTCCCGGCCCTCGCGTCCTCACCGGCGCCGTCGTCGAGGCGCCGGACTTGCGCGGCGGCGCCGCCCTGGTGACCGCCGGTCTCGTGGCGCGCGGCTGGACTGAGATCCGGGGCGTGCACCACATCGACCGAGGCTACGAGGATCTCGTCGGCAAGCTGCGCCACTTGGGGGCTGAGGTCTCCCGCGCCGACGACGAGCGAACGGATCCGGCCGCTGCCGCGTTCCTCACGATATGCGATCATGAGGACGGGAGCGGCGGGCCGGAGGCCCGCCGCGGCGAGATCGAATGACAGACTATAGAGTTTACAGGACGGGCGAAGACGAGCCGGTGCGGCGCGTGTCGCGCCCTCAGCGGGGCGTCGAGCCTCTGCGCCGTCCGTCGCGTCCCGGCCGTGGCGGCCGGCGCTCGCGCCGCTTGCGCGACGTGCTGGTCGGCGGCGTGGCGGCGGCGCTGCTGGTCGTCCTAGTCGTGTTCGGTTGGTTCTACGGCCGCGAGCTCTACGCCAATTCCCTCGCCGCCGTGGACCTGGCGCGCCTCTCGGGCAAGGTGCCGGGGTGGGCGCTCTGGGCAACCCCGGCCGCCGCCGTCCTCGTCCTCGCTTTGGCGACGGGCTACCTCGCCTTCGGGCGCCATGTCGCCCTCAAGATCATCGGGCTGGCCACCGTGGTGACCGTGCTGGCCATGCCGGGACTGGCGCTCGGCTGGGCCAACGGCACGGTGAGCACGGTCAGCGAGCGCACGGAAGAGGTCGAGCAGGTTGTCGAGAAGGCGGAGAAGCAACTCCGGCCGGCGCTGCCCGGCGAGGCCGTCAACATCCTCCTCATCGGCAAGGACGGCTCGACTCCCGGCGATCCCGGACGCGCGGACACGGAGATGCTCGTGCGCCTCGATCCTGACTCGAAGAGCATCTCCGTCCTCTCGGTACCTCGTGACTGGCGCGTGGACATCCCCGGCGTCGGCTACAACAAGATGAACGCGGCCTACTTCTTCGGGGGCCCGTCCCTGGTCGTCGAGACGTTCACCAAGGCGACCGGCGTGCCCGTGAACCACTTCATCGAGGTCGACTTCGAGGGGTTCCGCCACGTCGTCAACATCCTGGGGGGGCTTTATCTGCCGGTCGACCGGCGGTACTACAACGCGACCGACAACAGCTACCAGAAGCTCGACGTCAAGCCGGGGTATCAGTTGCTCAGCGGCGGTGACGCGCTGCACTTCGTGCGCTTCCGCCACGACGAGAAGGGCGACTTCGGGCGCATGCAGCGCCAGCAACTCTTCTTGCGTGAGGCGCAGCGCCAGTCGGCGCGCTGGAGCGAGGATTGGACGAAGGCGGCGCGGCTCGTCCGCGCGCTCACCAACGAGACGACGTCGGATATCAACTCACTGAAACGCCTCAAGCCCCTGGTCGAGCTCGTCTTCCAGGTGGACGCCTCGAACGTGCACACGGTGCACCTCGAGGGATCGACGCCGATGATCGACGGCATCTCCTACGTCCTGCCGTCTCAGGAGCAAATCGCCGCCGCGGTCAGCGAGTTCACGGATCCTACTCAGGCGCCGGCCGCGAAGGGCGCGGTAGTCGTTCCCAAGAACGCCTACACGGTGACGGTCCACAACGCCAGCGGCATCGCCGGGCTCACGGACAACGCCGTCGCTCAGCTCAAGGAGCTGCGCTACAAGGTGCGCAAGGGCGCGGACGCGGCCGAGTTCCCGGGCTCGGCTACGGTGATCTACGCGCCCAAGTCGCTGACCTCGCAGGCCAAGACGCTGGCCGTCATGATGCCGGGCGCGAAGGTGAAGACCGTGAATCGCGCCCCGGGACGCCTGGACGGCATCAGGATCTTCGTCGCCTCGTCGTTTTACGGCACGCTGGACGTGCCGCAGGCGTCGACGACGGCGGCTACTCAGTACTACCTGCAGAAAGGCGCGAACTACGACGTGGCCGGATGGAAGGCCCTGCAGGGCACGACCAAGGTGAAGCTCGAGCGGCCGACAGCTTGGTCGCCGAGCTTCGTCTACGACGAGTACTACGCGTACCGGCTGGAGACGGCCGAGGGTAAGAAGTACGCGGCCGCGGTCGCCGTCGTGAAGACGCCGCGATGGGGGTACTGGAGCATCCAGGCGACTCGCTGGCTGAACCCGCCGGCGATCCAGAACCCCAGCAGCAAAGAGATCGTCAAGGGTGTCGAGTACCTGTATTTCTACGAGGGTAATCGTCTTCACATGGTCGCCTGGAAACGCAACAAGACGCTGTACTGGGTCATCAACACGCTCGACAACCAGCTCTCCAACGACTTCATGCGCGACCTCGCGCTCTCGTTCAAACCGGTGAAGTGAAGCTCCTCCGAGCAGTAGCGGGGCGCCTCGATCCCTGGGCGGCTCTCTTGCTCGGCGTGTTCGTGACCCTTGCGGTCGTGATCCTGCTGGCCACCCCAGGGCCCTGGCAGGACGTCGTCGGGGTCTCGCGCCCGGGAGCGTTGGTCTCTTCGCCGCCGTCGGACGCGGCCGTGTTCGTTCTCGGCTCAAACGAGGGCGAGTGCACCGGCGTCCTGTGGGTGCACGCCGATCACCAGCGTCTCTCGTTGACGGTGACGGTGGTGCCGCCTCTCACTCAGGTGTCCGTAGACGGCGGCGGGTTCGTGCCGATCAGTCGCGTCGTCGACGATCTCGGCGCCGCCGAAGCGACGGCCGCGCTCGAGAAGGTGCTCGACGTTGAGCTGGAGGTAGGCATCGCGCTGGACCGCAAGGCGCTGCGTCTGGCGGTGCCGCCCCTCTTCAGTCCCGGCGACACGCGCGCGCAGCGCCGGCTGGCCAGGGAGGGGCGGCGCGCCTGGGACGGCACGGCCGACCCCGCCGTCGCGTGGATCGACCAGTACGACGCCTTGCGGGCGGCGCTGCCGCGCGTCGCGCTGGCGAACATGAACATCGTCGCCTTCTCCAACTACCTGCTCGGCTTCGGACCCGTTCAGGGCGATCTCGACCTGCAATCGACGACGTCGCTGGCGAGGATGATCAAGCGGCTCGAGCCGGGGCGACTGCGCGTGCGCGCCTGTCCCGCGATCGTGGAGGTGTGCCGCGATGGGCAGGCGTGGGGCCTCGATGAGATCGCTCTGCACCGCACGCGTCATGCGCTGGGCGTCGGCCTGACGCCGCCGGAGAGCCCGCCGACTACGAAGGTTCGGCGCCGCCCGGCACGCGTGCTGGTGGTGGTGCCGGACGCGGATCTCGCCGGCGCAGCCTACACCGCGGCGGTGCGCGAGCGACTGGCCGAGTCGGCCGGCGCGCCCGTCGACGTGCGCGTGGTCGGCGCACCGCCGAAGCGGCTGCTCCGGACCGTGCAAGCCGCGCTCGCGAGGTGGGAGCCGCTGGCCGTGCTGGTTGCGCCGGTCGGCGTGCGCGAGGCCGACGAGGCGCAGACGGAGGCGCTGCGCCGAGTGACGGCCTTCCTGGCCCGTCGTGGCCAGCCGGCCGTCGTCGGGCTCGCGGATGCGTCGGCGCTTGCCGGCGCCACACCGGCCGCGGAGACACCGAGCGAGCCGGCCGCGGTGGCCGAGGCTTCAGGGCTCCCGGTCTCGCGCTGGCGCGACGAGCAGGGCCGGTCGCCGGCGCGGCCGGCCGTCGCGCGGGCCGCGGCGCGGGCGCACGTCGAGACGCTCACGCGCGCCTGCTGGCCGGGCACGCTGGCGCCGAGACTGGCCTCAACGCGCAGCGGCTTCAGCTACGCCGCCTGCCTCGCTGTGAACGTCCTCGTGCGCGCCGAGACGAGCGGCGCGGCGGAGCGCCTCGCCGCTCGTCTGACGCTCTGGGGCTACCAGGCCGCCGCCGCGTCCTTCAACTGGCGCCCTCCTCAGGACGGCACGGCGCTCTACTACCGCGAAGGGCGGCAGCGTGCGGCGCAGGCGCTCGGCGGCGATCTCGGGCTGGAACCCAGCCAGATCGTCGCCGCCGAATCGGCGCCGACCGACCTCACCCTCATTGTGGAGGCGGATCGGGCCGAGTAAGTCGCGGCGCCCTCGCGGGCGCGTGACGGCGCGGGAGAAGGTGAGCCGCCGCGGGGAGGGGGCAGCAGGGCCACCCGGGGGAACGCCGCCGCCGCCGGCTCGACGCGGCAAGCGTGACGGCGTTGCCGCATCCGGCGTGGCCGGATCCGGGCGTTGAGCGCCGGCCTGGACGCCGAGCGGCGCGAGCGAGATTCCGGCGAGGAGCGTGGGCAAGAAGAAGGGCGCCCTCGCGGGCGCCCTTCTTTGGCGTTGCTCTTCTTTGGCGCTGTGCTCGGCTACTTGCGCCGGCGCAGCACGAGGCCGCCGCCGACGAGACCGGCGCCGCCGGCCAGCAGGAGCGCGAGCGGCGCCCCGGTGAAGGCCAGCTCGCCCTCCGCGGCGCCGGGGCTCTGCAGGCTGGCCAGGTAGTCCTCGAGCTCACCGGCGTAGTCGGTGTACTGCGAGCTCGTCGGGTTGTCCTCCAAATAGGCGAGGGCGGCGCGCACCTGGGCCGCCGTCCAGTTGCCGTCGATCTGGCCGTCGGCGGCATCCTTGATGATGGCGTCGATGGTCGCCTGCGAGACCGCCGCCTGGGCGACCGCCGCGAACGCCAGAACGAGCAGGACGGCCAGCGCCACGACCGTCAGAAACCTCGTCTTCATGTTGCCCCTCCAATGATCGCACCGCCGGCCTGCGCCGGTCGATGACTGCCCGCATACAGCGCGTGCCCGCGCTTGCATGCATCCTACCCAGTGCCTATCGGCCGTAGTCAAAGAACCTGTACACGAATTCGACAGCGCGGGCGAGAGACCTACGACGTGCGGCTCGCCGAGTCGATGTCCACCGATCCTGTCTCTGCAGTCGCCCGCGCGCGAAAGCCGCCGTCTCGCTGGTAGCATAGGCGCGTCAATCAGCCACCATCGCGAGGTCCCATGCGCGCAAGTCAGCTCTTGCTGCCCACCATCAAAGAGGATCCGGCCGGCGCCGAGGCCATCAGTCATATCCTGATGGTGCGCGCCGGCCTCGTTCGCCAACTCGCCGCCGGCATCTACGTGTACCTGCCGGCCGGCTGGCGCGTCATCCAGAAGATCGCCGGCATCATTCGCGAGGAGATGGACGCCATCGGCTGCCAGGAGATGCTGATGCCGGTGCTCAACCCGGCCGAGATTTGGCAACAATCCGGTCGCTGGACGTCCATCGGCGAGGAGCTCTTCCGTCTTAAGGACCGCAAGGGCACAGACATGGCCCTGGCCATGACGCACGAGGAGGTCATCACCTGGCTGGCCGCGCGCGAGATCCACAGCTACCGGCAACTCCCGCAGCTCTGGTATCACTTGCAGACCAAAGAACGGGACGAAGCGCGGCCCAAGAGCGGCGTTCTGCGCACCCGCGAGTTCATCATGAAGGACTCCTACAGCCTGGACGCGAGCCATGAGGCGCTGCAGGCGAGCTACGCCAAGCACATCGCCGCCTACGACCGCATCTTCGCGCGCTGCGGGGTCGACGTCATGATGGTGGAGGGCGACTCCGGCATGATGGGCGGCTCCGTCAGTCATGAGTACATGGCCGACGCCGACGCCGGCGAAGACGAGATCGTCTTCTGTCGCGCCTGCGGCTACGCCGCGAACGTTGAGATGGCGGTTGCCGGCGAGGATGAGGAAGCGCCCGTCTCGGAGACGACGGGTCTCTCGCCGAACCTGACGAACGGCGCGCTCCTGCCGACTCCGGGGGCGAAGACCATCGCCGAAGTCGCCGCGTTCCTCAACTTGCCGGCACGCGCCTTCGTCAAGGCGCTGGTCGTCGTCGCCGAGCGCGGCGGGGAGGAGCCGGCGAGTCCCGCGATGGTCCTCCTGCGCGGCGACCACGAGCTCAGCGAGCTCAAGCTGCGCAAGGCGCTCGGCGCGCCCTTCCGGCTGGCCACCGCCGAAGAGGTGCTGGCCGCGCAGGGAGTCGAACCGGGTTTCGTGGGACCGGTACCGACTTCGCTGCCCGTGTTCGTCGACGAGACCCTGCGCCGTGGCGCCTACGTCGGCGGCGCCAACCAGTCCGGCCACCATCGCGGCGGCATCCGGCCCGCCGAGATCCCGCAGGCGGTCTTCGCCGACCTGCGGGCGGCGCGCGCCGGCGACCCATGCCGCGCCTGCGGCGGCACGCTGGAAGGCGCGCGTGTGATCGAGGTCGGCAACATCTTTCAGCTCGGCACGAAGTACTCCGAGCCGATGGGCGCCGGCTTCCTCGACGAGGGCGGCGTGGAGCGGCCGATCGTCATGGGGAGCTACGGGATCGGCCTGGCGCGCATCGCCGCCGCCGCCATCGAGCAGCATCACGACGACGACGGCATCGTCTGGCCGGCGAGCATCGCTCCGTATGCGGTGCAGCTCATCGCCGTGCGCGCCGGCGATGACGTGCAGCGCGGCCTGGCCGAAGACGTCTACGCGGAGCTCACGGCGAACGGCGTCGAAGTCCTGTTCGACGACCGCGACCTCAGCCCGGGCGTCAAGTTCAAGGACGCCGACCTGCTGGGTTGCCCGCTGCAAGTGGTGGTGGGGAAGAGGGCAGCTGAGGGCATCATCGAGCTCAAGCGGCGCGAGTCCGGCGAGAGGGTGGAGCTCGCCCGCGCGGACCTCGGCGAGGCAATTCGGGCACACTTGGCTGCTTCTTAGACACGTTCTCGCGCGAAGTCGTTGTCACGCGAGGCGACAGCGACCGGCAACCGCTCAAGTCCGAGCGTGCATCGGGCGATACTTGCTTTCGAGATGAGCGCCCGCTACACAACCCCGATCGCGAAGAACCGCTTCTCGCAGGAGCGGTTCCCGCAAGCACTGAAGGGTCTCATGGACGAACGGCGCCTCAGCTACCGCCAGCTCGCCTACAAGACAAAGCTCTCGGCCGGCTACTTGAACCACCTCACGAAGGCGACCCGGCCCGTTCCGGCCGACCCGGTTGTCGCGGTCATCGCCGAGGCGCTCTGCGTCGAGCCCGACTTCTTCATCGAGTACCGCCTGCGTCAGTTGGTCGCCGTGCTCGATGAGTCGCCGGCGCTGACCGACAAGCTCTACGGCATCCTCCTTCGCAACCTCCCCGTGCCGGAGGATATCGCCGAGACGCTCATGCATCCGTACCGCGACAACGGCACGGACACTCGCGGCCGCTCCGCGACGGCCGCCGTCGGTTTCTAGCGACGCTCTCGCGGGGCCCGGCGCATACTCGCCCGACACCCTTGCGCTCCGGCCCGCGCATCCTCACACTCCCGCTGCGCTCCGCTATCATGGGCAGGCAGGTCGCCGCGCGGCCGAGCCGCGTGTCTCGCCAGGCGCCGAAGGGAGCCGCCCTTGAACTGCATCGGGATCCGCAGGGAAGACAAGGACCGCTGGGAGGCCCGCGCACCCCTCCTTCCATCGCAGGTACGGGCGCTGACCTCAGCTGGCGGCATCCCTCTCGTCGTACAGCCGTCCACGCTGCGCGCCTTTTCGGATGGTGAGTACGCCGAGAACGGAGCCTGCGTCGAGGAGGATATTGGCCGGTGTGATGTCATCCTCGGCGTCAAGGAGATCCCCGCTCATCTCTTGATGCCGGGCAAGACGTACGTCTTCTTCTCGCACACCATCAAAGGCCAGGCGCACAACATGGAGATGCTGCGCCGGCTCATGGCGCTGCGTTGCCAGCTGCTCGACTACGAGCGCATCCGCGACGACCAGGGCAGGCGCCTGATCTTCTTCTCGCGCTTCGCCGGACTGGCCGGCGCCATCGATTCGCTTTGGGCGCTCGGCCGGCGTCTGGAGTGGGAGAACCTGCGTCCCAACCCCTTCGCCGAACTGCGGCAGACCTACGCCTACGGCTCGCTCGAAGCAGCCCTGGAGGCGGTTCGCGGGGTCGGACAGCGCATCGCACAGGCGGGCTTGCCGCCGTCGCTCTGCCCGTTCGTGATCGGCGTGACCGGCTACGGCAATGTCGCCAAGGGCGCCCAGGAGGTGCTCGCGGCCCTCGGCGCCGATGCCGTCGCACCCACCGATGTGGACGGCCTGTTCGCCGCCCCGGCCTCCACACGGCTCGCCTACCGCGTCGAGTTCACCGAGCGCGAGATGGTCGCGCCTGTCTCCCCCTCGGCGCCGTTCGACCTCGGCGAGTACTTCGCGCATCCGGAGCGGTATCGGGAGGACTTCGAACGCCGCCTGCCGCGGCTGGCCATGCTCATCAACTGCATCTACTGGGATACTCCGTACCCGCGCCTGGTGACGAAAGCCGCCGCCCGAAGGCTCTTCGGCGGCGGCACCCCCCTCTTGCGCGTTATCGGCGACGTGAGCTGCGACATCGAGGGATCGATTGAGTTCACCCTCAGGGAGACCTCCATCGACGCGCCGGTGTACGTCTACGACCCGCGGCGCGACAGCATCGCCGAGGGCGTCGCGGGTGAGGGACCGGTCGTGCTCGCCGTGGGCAACCTGCCCTGCGAGCTGCCGCGTGAGGCCTCCGCCGCCTTCGGCGCCGCGCTCATGCCGTTCATGCCGGCGCTGGCCGCGGCGGACTTCACGGCACCACTGAAGGAGCTCGCGCTGCCGCCCGAGTTGCGGCGAGCCCTGATCCTGCATCAAGGCGAGTTCACGTCCGAGTACGAGTACTTGAAGCGCTACGTGTAGAGCGCCGGTCGTGTCCGCGTGCACCGGCGTGGGCGAGGACGAAGCGGGGGAGAGGGCAGGCACGGGGCAAAGGAAATGGTCGGCGTGAGAGGATTTGAACCTCCGACCCCTAGTCCCCCAGACTAGTGCGCTAACCAGACTGCGCCACACGCCGACCGTAGGGGCATTCTAACACAGCGCCTCGATGGGCGGCCCTGCGCACGTCGCCGTTGCCGACTCGGCGGGCGTGGCTCTCGGCCCGGCGCCACGGCAGTCGAACGGCGCTTTGATACCATTGAGAGCGCACCGGGAGTGCCGGCGCCGGCTGTTTGCCGGCTGGTGCGGCCGAGGCAGCGTCTTCGGCACGAGCCTCAAGGAGAAGCCGCCATGTCGTGGCCGCGCAGACACGTATGGGCAATCGCTATCGCAGTCGCGATGCTCGCCGTCGGGCTGGCCTTCACGGTCTGGCAGCTCTCCTTGCGCGGCGAGATCGCTCGCGGCGTCACCGTTGCCGGGATCGACGTCGGTGGCCTTTCACAGCAGGAGGCGGCCGAGAAGCTCCAGAAGGAGCTATGGCCGCGCATCTCCACGGCACAGTTCGTGCTGGACGCCGAGCGTACGGTGCCCACACACCTGGCACAGCTCGGGATCACGCTCGACGCTGGCGGGACGGCGGCGGCCGCACTCTCGAGTGGCCGCCACGAGTTGCCGTTCGGCTTGCGCGTGTGGTTGCCGGGCGGCGATCCGAACGTGGCGCCGCGTCTCGCGGTTGATGCCGCCTATCTGGAGGAGGGCCTAGAACCGCTGCGCGCCGCCGTCGACGTGCCGGCACGCGACGCCCGGCTCAAGCTGCGCCCCGGCTGGGGCGTGGCGGTATCGCCGAGTAGGGATGGGCTGGGCATCGACGCGGCGGCGCTGAGCGCGCGCCTCGCGGCCGCCGCGGAGACGGGCGCCGCCTACAAGGGCCCCCTGCCGATGACGGCGCTTACCCCGGCGGTGAGCACGGCGGTGGCGGAGGAACGCGCCGGGCTGGCCACCATCTATCTGGCCCAGCCGATCACCCTGCGCCACGGCTCGCGCAGCGTCCTGCTCTCGCCCAGCCAGATCTCGGACATGCTGACGGTCAACACCGGTGAGGATGCCGACGCATACCCACTGACCTTCCGTAACAGTCGCGCCAAGGCGAAGCTGCGCGCGCTGCTCTCCTGGGCCGAGCGGCCGCCGGTCGACGCGACGATCATCGTCGGGCGCTCCGGCGGCATCGTCGTCACGGAGAGTAAGGACGGCGAGGTCCTCAACATGCAGTACCTACTGGAGGACCTCGACGACGCCGCTCTACGCAGCGGCACGCGGAAGGTCGTGGTCACGACGATGCCGGCACTGCCCCAACTGACGAGCGACGATGTGCGTCGCATGGGCCTCGCCTCGCTCGGCGCGCAGTTCACCACGTACTTCGACCCGCAGAACAGTTCTCGCGCCGGCAACATCGCCCTGGCCGCCAAGCTCGTCGACAACACGCTCGTCGAGCCGGGCAGCGTCTTCTCTCTCAACGACGTCATGGGGCCGCGCACCGTCAACCGCGGATTCGACTTCGCGCCGGTCATCGCCGCCGACGGCGTCTTGCGCCAGGGCGTCGGCGGCGGCATTTGTCAGTACGCCACGACGTTGTTCAACGCCGTCCTCTACGCCGGCCTGCCGATCGTGGAGCGGCGTGAGCACTCGCTCTACATCTCGCACTACCCGATAGGCCGTGACGCGACCGTAGCGTGGGGGGTCATCGACTTCAAGTTCCGCAACGATACCGGCAAGACGCTGCTCATCCGGAGTTGGGTGCAAGGCAGTGCGCTCACCGTCGCCATCGTGGGCAAGACCGGACGCGAGGTCCACGTCTCGGCGGGTTCCTTTTACAATATTCGTAAGCCCGCCTACGGCAAGAAAAACCCCCGCGTCATCTACGATCCGGACCTCGGTCCCGGCATGGTCCGCTGGGAACAGGGCGTCGACGGCCGCAGCGTAAAGGTTCAGCGCGTCGTGCGCTCCGAGAGCGGCAAGGTCATCTTCCGCGACGGCTTCGTGTCCACCTACGAGCCACTCGACTGGGTGAAGCGCGTCGGCACCTAGGACGCCTGAAGAGTGGGGGGTTGAGAGAGGCGCGGCGCCGCCGGGTGCACCGCGCCGAGCGCTGGTCAGCCCGTCTTGGCGATGACCTGCTTGCAGACCACCTTGAGGGTCTCGAACACGCCCTGGCCGGTGATGGCGCTGGCCTCGATGACCGGCGAGCCCGTGTGATTGAGGAGCTCGTTGAGGTCCTCGACCGAGAAGACGTCCGTGAGGTCCCGCTTGTTCATCTGGATCACAAAGCCCAGCTTGGTGAGGTCGTCACCCTGGCTGATGAGGTTGTCCCAGAGGTTGAGGTAGCTCTCGACGTTCTCGTCGAGACGCGTGAGCTGCGAGTCGGCGACGAAGATGATGCCGTCGATCCCCTGAAGCACGAGCTTGCGGCTGGCGTTGTAGTAACTCTGACCAGGCACGGTGTAAAGGTGGAAGCGCGTCTGCATGCCCTTCACGGTGCCCAGCGTCAGAGGCAGGAAGTCGAAGTAGAGCGTGCGCTCTTCCTCAGTGGCGATGCTGACCAGCTTGCCTCGCGCCTCGGGGTTGATCTTGCGGTGGATGTACTGGAGATTGGTGGTCTTGCCACAGAGGCCACAGCCGTAGTAGACGATCTTGTAGTTGATCTCGCGCGCGGCGAAGTTGATCAAGGGCATGAAGCAAGCCTCACATGTCTCTGAAGAGGTAATCCATCGCGTTCGCGGCGGCGTTCTCGAAGTCCGCGTCCATTTCGGGGACGGCGCCGTCATCCGACCCCTCGAAGATCTGGCGCAGCACCTCGATTGCCCGCTGCGAATACAGTCGAACCTTGCCCACTTGCGTCTCGCGCCCAAACGTGATGATGAGCAACACCTGGTCGGTGACCTGAGAGACGTGGAGGTTCATGCCCTTGCCCTCATGGAAGAGGAGGGTGAACTCATTCTCGTCCAGTATCCTGGCCAGCTGTTGCGTCGCCGCGAACGAGCTGGCGGCCAGCGAGGCCAGCGAGAGAGTCTCAGGATGATAGTCGTCGGAGGCCGTGGTGATCGGCTGTCCCGACGTGCTGATCAGGGCGAGGAAACTCGAGCCCGAGACGTCTTTGAGCTTGCGGAGGAGGTCGTCGCAACGATCGAGCTGCCGATCGTTGATGACGAGTCCCTTGCGCTTGGTCACGCCTGCCTCCATGTGACGGCCTCCCGGCGTCGCCAGCGGCGGCCCGCGGCGAACAGCCTGCGAAGTATACACTAGTACCTCGGCGGCTCCGGACGCACCGGCTCTTGCCGGCGTTGCCGCCGCCCGGCCGGAGGCGCGCGACGCAATGTGCGAGCGTCCAGCCGTCGCTGCCAGGCAGCGTTACAGAGAAGCATCGTCAGGTTTGGGGGAGAACTGAAGATGGGGCTGAGGGGAAGTCTCTCGGAGCTCAAGCTGCCCGATCTCATTGACTTGATGAGCGCCGGCGCCAAGACCGGACTGGTGATCATCGCCGGCGAAGAGGGGAGTGGGGGAGAGCTTGGGTTCGTCGACGGCGTTCTGGTCAGCGCCAGAGCCGGATCGCTGACCGGCGAGAGGGCCTTCTTCGCCCTGCTCGGCATCACGCGAGGATCGTTCCTCGTGGATGCGGGCCGGCAACCGGCCGGCCACGACATCACCGTCTCCGCCCAGTCGCTGCTCATGGAAGGCATGCGACGCCTGGACGAGGTGGGGGAACTGCGGCAACGTCTCCCCGGATCGGCGCACGTCGTTCCAGGGTGCGAGGGCGGGGCGACGGATGAGCTCGAGGCGCACCTCATTGCCGTCGTGGCCGCGCACGAACAGCCGGTCCAGGAGATCCTCCGTCTTTTTGCCACCGCCGGCCGCGCGGACGAGTACGAGTGCCTCCAGGCACTGCAGCGGCTGCTCGACCGCGGCCGGCTTCAGCTTCGCGCCTGAAACGGCCGAAGATCTCAAGCTGAACTTGAACCTTCGAGTGAGGTTCGCTAGGATCAGCTTTACTGCCCCTAAGGCGCCGAGAGGAGATGTGCCATGGACGACATCGTCGATCTCGTCTCGCGGTCCGACGATGAGTTGCGTGAGCTCATCGCGGAGCTCGAGATTGAGGAGCGCGAGATCTCGCGTCGCCGCCGTATCCTGCAGGGCAAGCTGGACATCCTTCACGCCGAGCTCGTCATGCGGCTTCAGCGCAAGCACAACGAGGGCGAGTCCGTCATCTCTACGGTGGATCTCAAGAGCCTCTCGCGTATCCTTGCCGGTCAGTCTGTCGATCCGAGCGTCTTGGAGCAGGACGCGGAGGGCGCGAAGGACTCTGAGGAGGCCTGAAGGTGTTCTGCCCCGAGTGTGGCAGCCGGAACTCCGAGGGTGCCGACTTCTGCGTACGCTGTGGGGCAAGCCTGCTCGCGGACCATCCCGAGACCACCGTCAGCTTCGAGGCCGTCGCCGGTGAGAGCGAGGCGTCGGCGCTCGCAGCGGCGTACGGCACCGAGGCTTGCTTGGTCATCCGCACCGGAGGCGGCAGAGCGGGGGAGGCCTATCCTCTGCGTGGCGAGCGCGTAACTATCGGCCGCGATCCGGAGGCAGACATCTTCCTCGACGACGTGACCGTTTCCCGGCACCATGCCGTCGTGGCGCACGCCGATCACGAGTTCACGATCATTGACGAAGGCAGCCTCAACGGGACCTTCGTCAATCGCAAGCGGCACGAGCGCGCCGTGCTTCACGACGGCGACGAGATCCAAGTCGGCAAGTACAAGCTCACGTTCATCCTTCCGTGAGCAGCCCTCACCGCACTCCAGCCCCGTGAGCGACAGCGAACTCCTCTTCGATGATGGCGGCCAGAAGCTGCTGACGATCGGCGCGCTTGTCGACGCTCTGCGCTCAGAGTTCCCCGACATCAGCGTCAGCAAGCTGCGCTACCTTGAGGAGCAGGGCCTCGTGACGCCGCAACGCACGAAGTCCGGCTACCGGCTGTATTCGCAGGAGGATTTCGCTCGTCTCGTGCGTGTCCTGGCGATGCAGCGCGATGAATACTTGCCGCTCAAGGTCATTCGTCGTGAGCTCGAGAGGAATCCTGCCACGCCGGTGCCCTCGACGCGACAGGGCCTCGTCAAGACCGAGCTCTTGGTCGGCGAGGAGCGCGACTACGCGGCGGACGAGATCCTCGCACTCACCGGGGCGGATGCCTCGCTGCTCTCCGAGTTGGAGGAGTACGAACTCGTGCGCGGGCGGCAGGTGAGCGGCATTCGGCGCTATGCCGAGACAGAGGTCGGCATCGTGGGCGCCGCCGCGCAACTCGCCCAGCTCGGGCTGCGGCCAAAGAACCTGCGGCTGCTCAAGAGCGTTGTCGACCGCGAGATCGGTCTCATCGAGCAGGTCCTGCTCCCAGGACTCAAGTCCAACCGGCCGGAGCGCCGCCGCGAGGCGCTCGACCAAATCGACGACATCGTCCAAGCCACTGCCCAGTTGCGTCAGCTCTTGCTCACGCGCGGACTGCGGCAGCTCACGGCTAAGCCGTAGCAGCAACCCCGTCCTGCCAGGAGGTCCGCATGACCGACACCACCTTCGATCTCGCGCGCCTCATTCGTGCCATCCCCGACTTCCCGAAAGAAGGGATTCTCTTCCGCGACATCATGCCCCTACTCCAGGACAGCGTCGCCCTGCGGGAGGCGGTGGACCGCATTATCGAATACGGCACCGGCAAGCACATCGACATCGTGCTGGGCGCAGAGGCCCGCGGCTTCATCCTCGGACCCGCGGTCGCCTACGGCCTAGGCGCCGGCTTCGTGTGCGCCCGCAAGCCCGGCAAGCTGCCCTTTAGCACGGTCGCCGCCGAGTACGATCTCGAGTACGGCACCGATCGCCTCGAGATTCACTCGGATTCCATCCTGCCGGGCCAAAACGTGCTCATCCACGACGATCTCCTTGCCACCGGCGGAACGGCGCGCGCCAAGATCAACCTCGTGGAAAAGCTCGGCGGCAACGTCGTCGGTTGCGCCTTCGTCGTGGAACTTGCCGATCTCGGCGGGCGCGCGAAGCTCGCCGACCAGGACGTCTTCAGTCTGGTGACCTACTGAGAGACCCGCTCTGCGGGGAAGGGCCGCCTGCTCTGTAGCGCGCACGCCTTGCTCAGGACGCAGTCGTCATGCGGAAAGCATCAGCTCATGCTTGAACTTTACATAACGGAGATTATCGTGCGTTACGAGTGAGCAGCCCAGCAACCGCGCCGCCGTCTCTGCGTTGCGGCCTAGGGCGTCGCTCGCCGCTGAGGCGCCCTCACCAGCGCCGCCCGAGGAACTGCGGCGACTTGGGCAGCTCGCTCAGGCAATCGCAGAGGAACTCGTTGATCGGCGGGCGCACGTCCGCGTTGCGGAGCTGAATCTCGTCCAAGAACGCCGCCTCGAGGATGGCGGCGTCTTGCGGCGTCGGCGGAACCTCACGCGCCGCCGACACCGCGAACAGCATGTGCACGACGTGCTTGGCGTACGCCGGGTCCGGCGAAATGGACTCGATGACGGCGACGAGCCCGCCGACGGCAACGCGCAGGCCGAGCTCCTCTAGGAACTCGCGGCGCAGCGCCTCGGAGAGCGACTCGCCAAACTCCACGCCGCCGCCTGGTACGAGCCAGTACGTCTCGCCCCGGCGCGCCTGCTCGACCATCAAGACGCGCCGCTCTTGGACGAGCAGGCCGGAGACGCGGAGCGTCGGTTTCGCGGATTCGCGGGCGAACACTTGTTCGTGCTCAGCGTGCGGCGCCGCGAAGGAGCCCGAGGAGCCCGGCTCGTCGTGTGCGCCGGGCTCGGGCGGCATGCCGGCGGCGGGGTCGCTCATGGTGCGGTCCCGCGCCCGCTCGAGCCGAAGCCGCGCTCACCGCGTTCGGTTTGGCCGATGTCGTCAGTCGGGACGAGCGCCACCGCGGTGACGGGCAGAAAGAGCAGTTGCGCGATACGGTCGCCGGCGTGCACGGTGAAGCTCTCGCGCGTGTCTGTGTTCAGCAGAACAACGGCGATCTCGCCGCGATACCCGGGATCGATGAGACCGGGGGCATTGACGATCGTCAGGCCGTGTCGCGCCGCGAGTCCGGAGCGCGGCAGCGTGAGCGCGGCCATGTGCGGCGGCAGGCCGAGCGCCACCCCGGTGCCGATCACGGCGCGACCTTGTGGTGGCAGTGTGACGTCGGCGGCGGCGCAGAGATCGTAGGCGGCGTCGTGCTCGTAGGCTCGCCGTGGGAACTGCGCCAGCGGCGAGAGAAGCCGGATCGCCACCTGAAGGCAGGCGTCGCCGGGCTTCGGCGCGTCGGGTTGGACGTCACCCGTCATCGTCGGTCGCGTCGTGCTGACGTCGCCGCTTGCCACCTAAGGGCAGAGCGTAGCGTGCGTAGCGGCCCGCCTCGGCGACGGGCAGGCGGGCTTCGAAGATGATTCCCTCGGCGGTGTGCTCCTCGTGTACGTCGCTGGCGATGCCGCGCAAGCGGTGCATGGCCGCCGCCTCGGTGTACGGGAAGAGGAGCTTGACCGGGCGTAGGGCGCGGTCGAAGAACGTGGCGATACGCTCCTTGAGATCGTCCAGCCCCTCCCCACGTTCGGCTGCGATAAACGCGGCGTCCGGGTGAAGGGCGCGCAGCCGTGCCAGGCGACCGTCGTCCACCAGATCGACCTTGTTGAAGACGACCATGCGCGGCGCACGGGAGCCGAGCATCTCGAGCACGTCGGCCACCGTGGCCTCGCGCGCTGCGATCTCCTCGGCCGGCAACGAGGCGTCGGCCACCACCAGCACCAGGTCGGCCAGGGTCGTTTCCTCCAGCGTTGAGGCGAACGCATCGACGAGGCTGTGCGGCAACTTGCGAATGAATCCGACCGTATCCGTCATGACGTAGTCGCGGTCGCGATAGCGGTAGGACCGCGAGGTTGGGTCCAGCGTCTCGAAGAGCCGGTCGCGCGCCGAGACCTCGGCATTCGTGAGTGCGTTGAGCAAGGTGGACTTGCCGGCGTTCGTGTATCCGGCCAGGGCGATGCGCGGCACGGCCGTCGCCAGCCGCCGCGCCCGCTGCGTACGGCGCGTCTTGGCCATCTGCTCGATGCGACGGCGCAACGTCTGAATGCGCTTCCGCACCACCCGGCGGTCCACCTCGAGCTTCGTCTCGCCCGGGCCACGCATGTCCACACCGGCGCCCAGACGCGAAAGGATGAGGCCCTTGCCACGCATACGCGTGAGCTCGTACTCGAGCTGCGCCAGGTGAACCTGCAGGGTCCCCTCGAGTGTGTGCGCGTGCTTGCTGAACACGCTCAGAATGAGCTCGGTGCGATCCAGGACGTCCGCGTCGACCACGTCGAGCACCGCCGCGACCTGCGCCGGCGTGAGATCGTCCTCACAGACGGCCACCGTCGCGCCGGTCGCCTTGATTGCTTCCTTGAGTTCTTGGAGTTTCCCCTTGCCCAAGTAGGTGTGCGGGTGGGGCTTCTCCTTATGCTGCACGACGTCTCCGGCCCACTCCATCTCGGCCGAGCGCAGGAGTTCCTTGATCTCGGCGAGGGGTTCATCGTCGTCCGCCGCTCCCCCGGCGCCGGGCAGGGCGGCAAAGACCACGGCGCGAGGCACGGCGACCGTCGCGTCCGTCTCGACGACGCGTGTGCTCTGGCTCACCGCTGAACCGCCGCGCCCGCTTGCCTCAGGCGAGCCGTACGCGCTCCCTGATACGCTGCACCGCCTCCTGCAGGCGAGCGTCCGGCACGGTGAGCGACATGCGCACGTACCCCTCGCCGGAGGCGCCGTAGGCGGCCCCCGGCGTGACGACGACGTCCGCCTGATTGAGGATGAGCTCGGTGAAGCTGGCCGACGTGTGGCCCGCGGGGACCTTCACCCACAAGTAGATCGTTCCTTTGGGGGCGTTCACGTCCATCCCCAGACTGGAGAGCGCCGCGACCAGCGCGTCGCGGCGCCGATGGTACACGCGGCACATCTCCTGCACGCACTCTTGCGAGGAGGTGAGCGCCACGGCGGCGGCGCGCTGTACGGCGGCGAACATGCCGGAGTCCATGTGGGACTTGAGCCGCCAGTACGCGTCGACGACGTCCTTGTTGCCGACCACCGCGCCGGCGCGCCAGCCGGTCATGTTGTAGCTCTTCGAGAGGCTGAAGAGTTCGACGCCGACGTCTCTGGCGCCCGGTGTCTCCAGGAAGCTCGGGGCACGATAGCCGTCGAACGTGATGTCGCCATATGCGTTGTCGTGCACGACGATGATGTCGTTGGCGTCGGCGAAAGCGACCAGGCGGGCGAAGAAGTCGTCTTCGATGACTGCCCCAGTAGGGTTGTTCGGGTAACACACGTAGATCATCTTCGCCTTGGCGCGCACTTCGGCCGGAATGTTCTCGAGATCGGGCTGGAAGTTCAGCTCCGGAACGAGGGGCAGCGGCACCGGCACGCCCCCCGCCAGTAGCGGCCCGGTCGTGTAGACGGGATAGCCGGGATCTGAGGCGAGCGCCACGTCGCCAGGGTCGAGGATCGCCATGCAGATGTGGGCGACGCCCTCCTTGGCGCCGAGGAGCGGCACGATCTCCGTAGCGACATCGAGCTCAACCCCGAAGCGCCGCGCGTAGTACTGGGCCACCGCCTCACGGAAGCCGAACTCGCCCTGGTTGCTCGGGTACTGATGCGTCGCAGGATCGTGCGCCGCGGCAGCCAGCGCCTGGACGATATGCTGCGGGGTGGGCGTGTCCGGGTCCCCGATACCGAGGCTGATCACGTCGATGCCGGCTGCACGACGCTCCGCGATCTGGCGTTCGATGCCGGCGAACAGGTACGGCGGCAGGTTCTGCACACGCTGGGAGAGGTTCAGGTGCATGTGGTCCTCACTCGAGATGGGCGAGAAACTCGGACGAGAGGTCGCCGTGATAGATCTCTTCGGCGGGCCCCGTCATGAACACGCGCCAGTCTGGCCGGACCTCGATCTCAAGCGTGCCGCCCGGCAGCTCGATGGTGACCGGCGACGAGCAGAGCCCGGTACGCACGAGGGCTACAGCGGTCGCGGTGGCGCCGGTGCCGCAGGCGGTGGTCTCCCCCACGCCCCGCTCCCAGACGCGCACCTTGGCCTCATGCTCGTTCACGACCTTGACGAACTCGACGTTCGTGCGCCGCGGGAAGTACTCGTGTTCCTCGATCATCGGCCCAACCTCTTCCAGGGGCACGAGTTCCAGCGGCCAGGGCGACTGGATGACCGCATGCGGGTTGCCGACGTCGACGAACGTGAAGTTGAAGCTGCGCCCCGCGGCGTGGAGGCGAGCCTCGACCGCCTCTCCCTCCAGACCGGCGAGCTTCTCACCGCCGAAGCGGGCGACGCCCATATCCACCGTCACTGAGTAGCCCTCACCGAGCTTCGGCCTGATGGGGCCCGCCGGCGTGTCGAGGATCACCTCGTCGCCGGTAAGGCTGCCCTCCATCTTGAGCTTGCGCGCGACCATGCGGACACCATTGCCGCACATCTCGGCCTCGCTGCCGTCGGGATTCAGGATGCGGAGCTGAAAACGGTTCTCGGCCGTCTTGGCCCCGATGACTAGGATGCCGTCGCCGCCGACGCCGTGATTGCGGTCGCACAGAAGCCGCACGCGACTGGGAGTCAACTCAAAGGGAAGCTCTTCCGCGTGGAAGATGATGTAGTTGTTGCCGAGCCCCTGCCACTTGGAGAATTGGACTCGACCGAGTCCTTGCCACTCGTGCCGCACGTGACCCTCCCGTCTTGAGGCGGTCCGTTCAGTTGAGCGAGCATCTTATCACGGCCGCTCGCGCACGAGCTCGAGCACTTCGGCGGCGGTGCGCTCTGCCTCGGCGCTCACGACGACGCGCGCCGCGGCCGGCAGCTTGCGCAGCCAGGTCAGCTGGCGCCGCACGAGCGCTCGCGTGCGCGACTTCATGGCCGCCGCGGCCTGCTCGAGCGACAGCGTCCCGGCGAGCACGGCGGAGAGCTCCTTGGCGCCTATGGCCTGGAGCGCCGTACGGCTGAGAGGTCCGTCCCGGAGCACGGCCTCGACCTCCTGGAGCGCGCCCTGGTGGAGCATCTCATCGACGCGCGCCTCGATGCGCTCCACCAGGGCGGCGCGCTCCACTCCGGGATCGAGCGCGACGAGGCGGTGGGCGTAACGCTCCGCCGGCTTCCAGAGGAGATCGCGCGCTGTGTTGCGCGTCGTCCGCCCCTCCGCGTACAGCGCTTCGAGGGCGCGCAGCACGCGGCGCGGATTGGCGGTGTCGATGCGCTCGGCGACGGCCGGATGGAGACGCCGCAATTCGGCGACGACTGCCTCGGGGCTCGCCGCCCAGCGCGCCTCGAGCTCCGCGCGCACCTCCGGATCGCCGGCCGCAAGGAAGTCGAGGTCGCCGAGGGCGGCTCTCAAGTACAACCCGGAGCCGCCCTCGACCACCACCGGCCGGCCGGAGGCGAGCAGCATGTCGATTGCCTGGTGCGCCTCGCGCGCGTACTCGGCGACCGTGTACTCACGTTGCGGGGGCACGTAGCCGACGAGGTGGTGCCGCACGCGCGCGCGCTGCGCCGGGTCCGGCTGATTCGTGATGAGCGGCAAACCCGCGTACACCTGCATCGAGTCGGCGACGACGATCTCCGCTCCCAGCCGCTCGGCGAGGAGGATGGCGACGTCCGTCTTGCCGAGCGCGGTAGGGCCGAAAACGCCGACCACGAGCGGCTCAGGCATCGGCCTCACTGACGATCGGAGGATCTTCTTCGAGGTGCGCCAAGGCCGCTAGGATGTCGTCGGCAGAGTCATGTGCATGGCAGCGCGTGACGCGGAAACGCTCGACATGAAACGGCTGCTCGGGCGAGATGCCGGCCTTCTGCAGGGCGATGCCGACCTGTCTGGCGACCGTGTCGACGCCGGCGAGATCCGGCAGCAGGACGCCCCGGCGCAGGCCGGCCCTGACGATGACGCCGTAGCGTGCCGGGTCCAGGTCGTCCAGCTCGCAGGGACGACTCGGGCCAAGGATGTCGACGCTGCACTCCAGCGACTCGAGCTCGTCCGCGCGCACGGGAGGGAAGCGCGGATCGTCGAAGGCCGCGGCGCGCGCATTGCGCCCGATCTCGCGGCCCAGGGACGTCTCAGCGGGCGAGAGCGTGCCGATGCAGCCACGCAGTTCGCCGCGTTTCTTGAGCGTCACGAAGCAGGCCGCACGACGCTCGTACAACGGGTGTGCGGGGATAGGCGGAAGTCGCCGGCCGCGGACCACCTGGTCGGCGCAGGCCAGCGCGTAGAGTGCCGGACCCGGCGTCCGAGCTTCGGCGCTCTGATTCCGATCGTTCATGCGTCGGCGCCCTGCCGTGCGCGGGTGGCACCAAAATGGGCGACGAGGTAGCCCACGCCGAACGGGCCCTCGTAGCTCAGGACTTCCGGGTTGACCAGTGCGTCCTCCCCCAGGAAGCCACCCAGAGCGATGAAGCTCCTCAACCCGCACTCGGCGGCGCCCGCGCGCAAGGGAGCCGCTATTCTGCTCAATCCGGAGAAGTCGCCGCGCCGCAGCAGCTCCACCACTTCCGCGTCGAATAGGGCGCCGCGTGGGTCGTAGTTCGCGGGAGCGCCGGGCATGAGGGCGTGCGACAGATCGCCGGAGGCAAGGAAGAGCGTCTCTCGGCCCAGCTCTTCCGCGCAGCGCCGGACGAGCTGACCGAGCCTACGATGTTCCTCATAGGCGCTGATGATGGAGAGCGAGACGATTCGTCGTACCTTGAGGAAGCTCAAGGGCACGAGCACGCCCCAGTCCAGCGTCTCGTCGTCTTCGGGGGCGACCGGCACGCGGCTGTCGCCCGCCACGGCGAGCAGCAGTTGGGCGAAGGGTACGTCGTTCTCGTAGACGAAGGCCGCCTCCGGACGGCGAAACTGGCCGAAGTCGCCACGCAACCTAGGCGCGGTCTTGACGAGGTGCGTGTCGGCGTAGCCGCTCGTGTGAGGCGAGATCACGACCACGGTCTCAGGCTCTCCCACGAGCTCTGCAAGACGCTGCATCCCCTGTACTGTCGCTTCGACCCGGGACAGGGAAGCGCAGCCGACTTCAGGGATGAGAAGAGGTGGATGAGGGCAGATGCACCCTTGCATAGCCGGCACCTCCAGTGCTTCCGGTTAGAGCCTTCCGCGAAGCGTCGTCGAGGTCGCTTCGGTGACCTCTACCTCCACTATAGCACCGGCCTGTGCCGCTCCTGTCGCGTTCACGGTGACGTTCTGGCGCGTTCGTCCCCGAAGGCGCGACCCGTCTCTGCTCGCGCCTTCGATGAGCACCTCGACGCGCCGCCCAACGCTGCGCTCGTTGCGAGTCAGGGCAAGGCGCTGCGTGAGTGTCACCAGACGCTGGACGCGAGCCACCTTGATTTCCTCCGGCACCTGGCCCCCGAGCTCCGCCGCGCCGGTTCCCTCGCGCGGCGAGTAGAGGAAGGTGAAGGCGCCATCGAACGCCGCTTCCTCAACAAGCGCCAACGTTGCGGCGAACTCCTCCTCGGTCTCGCCGGGGAAGCCGGCGATCAGGTCCGTCGTGATGCTCACCTCAGGCACCGCGCGCCGTAACGCCGCCACGCGCGCGAGGTACTCTTCCGCGGTGTAGCCGCGGTTCATGGCGGCGAGCACGCGGTCCGAACCCGCCTGTGCGGGCAGGTGCACGTGCTCGCAGACGCTCGCCAGCTCGGCTACCGCCTCGATGAGCGCATCGGAGAGATCCCGCGGGTGTGAGGTCATGAAGCGCACGCGCAGTAGTCCCGGGATCTCGTCAAGGGCGCGCAGGAGCTGCGCGAAATCGGCCGCGAAGGTCTCTCCCTCGCGGCGTAGATCGAGACCGTAGGCGTTGACGTTCTGGCCGAGCAGAGTGATCTCGCGCACGCCGTCTGTGACGAGCTGCCGCACCTCCGCGACGACGGCATCGAGCGGGCGGCTACGTTCCGGGCCGCGGACGTAGGGCACGATGCAGTACGAGCAGAAGTTGGTGCAGCCCGACATGACCTGCACCCAGGCCTGGAACGGCCGCTCGCGCAGCGACGGCAGATCGCCGCTGAAGTGGCCGCCGTCCTCGAAGAAGCCCGGTGGCACGTCGCGCCCGGCGCCCGCCTCGGCGGCCGCGAGCAGCTCCGGAAGCTTGTGGACGTTCTGAGGGCCAAGGGCTCCGTCCACGTAGGGGAACCGGGCGAAGAAGCGCTCCCGTTCGGCCTGCGGCACGCAGCCGGTGACGAGCACCACACGCTCCGGGTCTTGACGCTTCAGGCGGGCCGCGTCGCCGAGGTGCCCGGCGAGGCGATCTTCCGCGCTCCGGCGCACCGTGCAGGTGTTGTAGACGAGAACATCCGCCTCATCCGCAGATGCCACGGCACGCAGGCCGCCGGACTCGAGCAGGGCGCGGATACGCTCCGCGTCGTGCGCGTTCATCTGGCAACCAAACGACCGAAGGTAGTACGTGCGCATGCGAGGATCTGTCGACGTGCGGGCGCGCCGTTACTTCGCGATGTCGACGGCGCGGCTCTCGCGGATCACGGTCACCTTGATCTGGCCCGGGTAGTCGAGTTGTTCCTCGATCTCGCGCGCGATCTCGCGCGCGAGCAGCGCCGTCGCGTCGTCGTCGATCTCGTTTGGCTTCACCATGACGCGCACCTCACGGCCCGCCTGAATCGCGTAGCACTTCTCGACACCCTTCTTGCTCTCTGCGATTCGCTCGAGCGACTCGAGACGCTTCACGTAGTTCTCGAGCGACTCACGGCGAGCGCCGGGGCGCGCGGCGGAGATGGCGTCGGCGGCCTGCACAAGCACCGCCTCGATGGTCTGTGGCTCAACTTCGCGATGATGCGCCAAGATGGCGTGCTGCACGCTCTCCGACTCCCGGTAGCGTTTCGCGAGTTGTTGCGAGATCACCGCGTGCGAGCCGTCAACCTCGTGGTCGACGGCCTTGCCGACATCGTGCAGCAACCCGGCGCGCTTGGCGATCTTGACGTTGGCGCCCAGCTCGGCCGCCATGATGCCTGCGATGTGAGCTACCTCCATCGAGTGATTGAGCACGTTCTGGCCGTAGCTCGTACGGTACTTGAGGCGCCCGAGGACCTTGACGAGCTCCGGCGCGAGACCGTGCACGTTGGTGTCGAAGCACGCCTGTTCGCCCGCCTCCTCCATGGCGGCCTCGACCTCGGCCTTGGCCTGGCCGTACATCTCCTCGATGCGTGCGGGGTGAATGCGCCCGTCGCTGATGAGCTTGGTGAGGGTGAGTCGCGCCGTCTCGCGCCGCACGCCGTCGAAGCCGGAGAGAACGACCGCCTCCGGCGTGTCGTCGATGATGAAGTCGATGCCGGTGAGATTCTCGAGGGCGCGGATGTTGCGTCCCTCGCGACCGATGATGCGGCCCTTCATGTCGTCCGACGGAAGGTGCACGACCGAGACGGTCGTCTCGGCGACGTGCTCCGCCGCCGTGCGCTGAATGCTGAGCGACAGGACGTTGCGGGCGCGTCTGTCGGCCTCACGACGCGCCTCCTCCTCGACCTGACGGATGAGCTTCGCCATGTCGTGGCGCGCCGACTCCTCCGTCTGCTCGAGAATGACCTCGCGCGCCTCTGCCGTCGTCAGCCCTGAGATGCTCTCGAGCCGGGCTACCGCCTGCTCTTGTGCCTGTCGCGCTTCCTCGGCCATCTGGAGCGTCATGTCTTCTCGCTCTCGCAGCGACTGCTCGCGGCGGTCTTGCTCGATCGCTCGCGTGTCCAGTTGTTCCTCGCGCTGGAGAAGGCGCTGCTCGAGCTTTGTGACTTCTTCGCGCCGCTCGCGCGACTCGGCCTCGGCCTCGTTGCGAACCCGGTGCGCCTCTTCCTTCGCCTCGAGGCGCGCCTCCTTGAGCAGCGCCTCGGCCTCGCGCTTCGCCTCGCGCGCCGTTGCCTCCGCCTCGCGCTCGGCAGCAGCCACCCTGCCGCCCACCACGGAACGCCGAATCAGGTAGCCGCCGGCGAGGCCCGCCAGCACAGCCACGATCACCAGGAGCACTTCAACAAAAGTCATCGTTCAATCCCCTTCAGGCACGAAAAAAGCCGGGCGCGCCCGGCCATCTCCATGCTCGCTCGCCGCTCGACGCGACGCGATGCGCTCAACCACTACCTGTGCAGCGTTCAGGGGACTAGAACAACGCCGGGTTTCCGGTTCCTCCTGGTGAGTTCATGTTCGTTCCCCTGTCCGAAGGTACGGCCGCTTGAAGTGCATGAGCGTGAGAGCATCGCTTGAGCGAGTAGATTCCATGAGCACGCATGTAGGTCGCGCGCCTCGATACTAGGTGATTGAAAGGGATCGCGTCAATCCACTTTTCATCAGCCGACCCGTCCAGAAGGGAGCGGATCACGGTGCCTAGTCGGGTTCGCCGCCGCCCGCCTCGCTGTACCAGGAGCGCACCGCCAAGAGGGCAACGGAGGCAGTGAAACCGCGCCGCAGAAGCGCTTGGTAGGCGCGCCGCTTGGCCGCCTCCGGCGGCCCCTGCGGCGCGCCCTTGCGCTGCAGCACGCTGAGGGCTCTCTGGAGCTCCGCATCATCGCTGAATCCGGCCTCGGCGAGCCCCGCAGCGATGATCTCCGCGTCGACGCCGAACTCGCCGAGGCCGCGCTCGATGCGCACCCGTCCCCAACCGCTCAAGCGCCGCTTGTCCGCGATGTAGGCGCGAGCGAACGCCGCGTCGTCCACGAGGCCCCTGCTGCCGAGGCGGACGAGCGCCTCGTCGACGACGGCTTGCGTATGGCTCTTGCCGGACAGGTGACGCTCCACCTCGGCTCGGCTGCGCAGGCGCCGCTGAAGAAACCGGGCGGCATCCGCGAGGGCGTCCTCAACGGCGATCTCCGTGAGAAGTTGCTCGATTGCCGGGGCCTCCAGCTGACGCCCTTCGTAGAGATGCCAGCGAGCTACGAGATCGGCGCCCACCGTGCCGAGCAGCGTGCCGTCGACGCTGAGATCGGCGCGTCCGTGGCTGCGAACGATCAGCGCCGTTACGACACTCATGACGGCGGCCTAGAGGAGCTCCCCCGTCACCGCATCTACGCCCTGCGGGACGTTCGCCGGAGAAGGCTCATCGGCGTGAACGGGCGCCGTCCCGGGCGCCCCCGGCAGCCCGGCCCTGCGGCGGACCTCCGCCTCGATGGCGTCGGCCATGTCGCGGTTCTCGTGGAGAAACACGCGCGCGTTGGCGCGTCCCTGACCGAGGCGCTCGTCGTTATAGCTGAAGAAGGCGCCGCTCTTGTTGAGGACCTCGTAGGCGACGCCGAGATCGAGCAGGCTGCCCTCGCGCGAGATGCCCTTCCCGTACATGATGTCGAACTCGGCGGTCTTGAAGGGAGGCGCCACCTTGTTCTTGGCGACCTTCACCCGAACGCGATTGCCGACCGCCTCGGTGCCGTCTTTGAGCGTCTCGATGCGGCGGATGTCCAGGCGGATGGTCGCGTAGAACTTGAGGGCCTTGCCGCCCGTCGTGGTCTCGGGATTGCCGAACATGACGCCGATCTTCTCGCGCAGCTGGTTGGTGAAACAGCAGATGGTCCCCGAGCGACTCAGCGTGCCCGTGAGCTTGCGGAGCGCCTGACTCATGAGGCGAGCTTGCAGGCCGACGAAGCTGTCGCCCATCTCGCCCTCGATCTCGGCCTTGGGCGTAAGCGCCGCCACGGAGTCGACCGCGACGATGTCGAGGGCGCCGCTGCGAACCAACATCTCGGCGATCTCGAGGGCCTGCTCGCCGTAGTCGGGCTGCGAGACGAGGAGGTTGTCCACGTCGACGCCGATGGCCTTGGCATACGTTGGGTCCATGGCGTGCTCGGCGTCGATGAAGGCGGCCTGGCCTCCGAGCCTCTGGGCCTCGGCGATGAGGTGGTACACGAGCGTCGTTTTGCCGGCGGACTCGGGCCCGTAGATCTCGACGATGCGCCCTCTCGGGATACCCCCCACCCCGAGAGCGATGTCGAGCGCGAGGGAGCCGGTGGGGACGCACTGGAGCTCGTTACTGATGGCATGATCGCCGAGACGCATGACGCTGCCCTTGCCGAATTGGCGTTCGATCTGCGTGACGGCGGCCTCGAGTGCTTTGTCTTTGTCCACGTGCTGATCCTCTCGTGCTCAGGAGGCGGAAACGAGTGTTATGGGAGTGTGCACCGCTCCGGTGCTCTCTAGAGAGCTACTATACAGGCCCATTCGGACGACACAAAACGCCGGTATGGTGACGTTTTGCAGGAGAAAAGGTTGACCGGGGGCACGAAACCGGGCCACCGTCACGTGCGGCGTCCACTGCCGCCGTTCCGGCGTGTAGGCGCCGGTTGCGGCAAGCGCGTCGCTCACCGCCGCGTGGAGAGCACGCAAGCAACCGTCCGCATCCTCGAGCGTGAGCGCGAGGATGCGGCGGGCGCCGCGGGGCGGCAGGAAGAGTGGCTCGCCGAAGCGCGCCGGACACGCCTTCCAGACGAGAGAGTCGAGCGCTTCCGTGAGCTCGGGCACGCGGGCCGTGTCCGTGTCGCCGAGGAAGGCCAGCGTGAGATGGAGCGCGTGATTGAGGCGGAGTTCGCGCCGGCCGGAGAGCTCCCGGCGTTGCCACTCCCGCAGGGAAAGGGTCGTCTCCGCGGGAAGCTCGCCGGCGACGAAGAGACGGGCGCGCGGCGGTCGTTCTGCGCCGACGTCAGGCCGCGCCAGCGCCGGTCAGCTCCTCACGTAAAAGGTGTAGCGCCCTCGAGACGGCGGCGGCGCGCACCGCCTCGCGATCACCGGGGAAGCGCTGGCGCACGACAACCGTACGCGTGGGCCCGGCGCACCCCAAGTAGACCAGCCCGACGGGCTTCTCCTCCGAGCCGCCTTCCGGCCCTGCGACCCCGGTGGTGCTCAGACTCCAGGTCGCCCGGCACGAACGGCGCGCTCCGTCCGCCATGGCTTCCGCCACCTCGTGGGATACGGCGCCGCAACGAGCCAGGAGCGCCGCCGGAACCCCGAGCAGGCTCTCCTTGACCTCATTCGCGTAGCCGACGATGCCGCCGCGGAAGTACACCGAGCTTCCCGGCCGGCTCACGAGACGCGCGGCGAGCGCGCCGCCCGTGCATGACTCCGCCACAGCCAGCGATTCGCCGCGTTCGGCAAGAAGGCTCGCAACGACGGCATCGACGGAACGCCCCTCGCGGTCGTAGACGGGCAGGGCGCGGCTCAAGGCGGCCTCCAAGGCCGCAGCCTGCGCGTCCGCCGCCGGCTCGCCGGCAGGATAGCGAAGGTGCACGATCACCTCTCCCCCGCCGGCCGTGATGCCGACGTCGATTTGGTCGAACCGGACCGACTCGAGCACGGCCGCCACGGCCGCCTCGCCGCACCCGAAGACGCGCATCGTGCGGGTGACGGCGGCCGGAAACCAGCCCTCGGCGACCAGCCCGTCGGCGAAAGCCGCCCACATCTCCCTGAACTCGTGCGGCACACCGGGAAGGGCGACTACTCGGGTGCGCCCGTGACGCGCCGAGATGCCCGGCGCCACCCCCGCCGGCGCCAGCGGTTTCGAGCCCACGGGCAGAAGCGCCTGGCGGCGGGCCTGGTCGAGAAGGCCGGCGATATTCGTTCCCCGGCGCTCGGCGATCGCTCGCAAGCTGTCCTTGACCATGGCCAGCGCCAGGGGGTCCTCCTCGAGGGGCACGCCGAGCACGGCTGCCAGCGCCGCCGCGGTGAGGTCGTCGTGCGTGGCGCCCAGGCCGCCGCTGATGACGACAAGCTCGGGCTCCGACGCGAGAGCGTGCCGCAGCGCGGCCACCAATGCCGGCGCCGCATCGGCCACCGTCTCCACGCTGCTGACGACGACGCCGCGGCGGCTGAGATCGGCGCTCAGCCAAGCCCCGTTGAGGTCGCGCACGCGGCCGTCGAGCAGCTCACTGCCGCTCATCACGATCGCGGCCGTGCGCAGCCCCCGCGTCATTTGGGCGTACTCCCAGGGAGGCGGATGAGGCCTCGCGCGTTGCGGAAGTAGTTGATGCCGCTGGCGAGGGTGACGAGCACCACGACGATGGCGAGGATCCACTCGACGATCGGCTCAAGGCTCACCGGAATGTGGAGCAACTCCGCGATTTCGACGGTCGGAACAAGGACGTACATCACGTAGACGATCTGCAGGACGGTCTTCAGTTTCCCGTAACGGTCCGCCGGAATGGAGACGCCCTGCGAGACGCCGACGCTGCGCAGCACGCTCACGGCGATTTCGCGGCCGATGATGACCATAGCAACCCAGGCGGGCACGCGGTCCTGCGCCACGAGCGCGATCAGGGCCGCGGCGATGAGCAACTTGTCCGCCAACGGGTCGAGGAACTGGCCGAGCGCCGTGATCGACTGCCGCTTGCGGGCGATGTAGCCGTCCAGCTTGTCGCTGGCCGCGGCGATGATGAACACCGCGGCTGCGGCGATGTCCGCATACGGCTCCGGAATCCCCGAGAGCAGCACGATCAGGAACACCGGCACGAGGAGAATCCGGGCGACGGTGATCGCGTTGGCGAGGTTCCATTGACTACTCATAACGGAGTGCTCCTGACGGTACCCTCCACATCATAGCCAGCCGTGCCGGTCACGACGCACGTTGTCTGTTGACCGCGCCGCACGGCCTTGCCCGTGACGAAGGTACGGCCGTCGACGTCCGGGGCCTGCAAGGCGCACCGCCCGACGGCGACGCCGTCGGCCTGCCTCGTGCCGCGCTCGATGAGCACGTCGAGCCGCCGGCCCTCGAGGCCCCGCCAGAAGCGCGCCGCGTTCTCGTCGATGGCCAGGCCGAGGCGGCCGGCGCGCTCCAAAGCCAGCGGCGCGGGCACCTGGTCCGGCAACGCCGCGGCCCGGGTGCCCTCTTGCGCGTCGAAGGGGAAGACGCCGGCCGCCGAGAGGCCGGCGGCATCCACGAAGCGCAGCAGTTCCTCGAAATCCTCTTCGGTCTCGCCGGGGAAACCGGTGATGAAGGTAGAGCGCAAGGCGGCTCCCGGCAAGATCGTGCGGATGTGCTCGAGAAGGCGAAGATACGACTCGCCGTCGCCGGCCCGGCGCATGCGCCGCAGCACCGTCCCGGAGGCATGTTGCAGCGGCACGTCGATGTAGGGCACGGCGTATTCGGCGAGCGCCTCCAAGAGCGGGTCGGTGATGTGCTCCGGCTGCAAGTAGAGCAGCCGGAGCCAGACGGGCGCGGGCTCGAGCGCCTTGAGCGCCGCCAGCAGGCGGTGCAGCCCGCCCCACCCCGGCTGTTGCCAGCGCGAAGTGTCCTGCCCGACCAGCACCAGCTCGCGCGCGCCCTTCGCCAGGGCATCGCGCGCCGCCGCGAGAACGGTCCCCGCGGCGACGATCTCGTACTCGCCCTTAATAAGTGGAATCGCGCAGAAGGTGCAGTGCCGGTCGCAGCCGTCCGAGATTTTGATGAAGGCGTGCACGGGCCGCGGAGGCGTCGTGCGCGCGGCCGCGGCGCCCCCCTGCGCGGCCGTCAACGTGGCCACGAGAGCCCGGGCGTCGAGCCCGCACCACAGATCGACCTCCGGGACTTCCTCGACCAGCTCGGCGCGGTAGCGCTCGACGAGACAGCCGACCGCGGCGACGCGGGCTCCGCGCGAGTGCGCGAACTCGGCCGCGTCCAGCAGCGCCTCGATCGACTCCTCCTTGGCGGCGTCGATGAACCCGCAGGTGTTGACGATCACCCAGGCCGCGTTCTCGGGAGCGCTTTCCCAACAGCCCGCGGCGGCGAGACGGCGCGTGAGCGCGTCCGAGTCGGCCTCGTTCTTCGGGCAGCCGAGAGTCTGGATGAAAAAGCCGGCGGCCGTGGCGGTCTCAGCGGTAGTTGACGAACTGCAGCGGAATGCCCCAGTCCTGGTCGCGCAACGCCGCCATCACGGCCTGCAGTTCATCCTTGCTCGCCGAGAAGACGCGCAAGGTGTCTCCCTGCACCTGGACCTTCACCTTCTTGAAGTCCTGGCGAAGGAACTTCGTGATCGCCCGCGCCTTCTCGTCGGAGATCCCCTGTGTGACGGTGACACGTTGCCGCACGGTGCCGCCCAGCGCATCTTCGATCTTGCCGTACTGCAGTGCCTTCAGCGGCACCTTGCGGCGCACGAGCTTCTCCTCGAGCACGTCGACCACTTGCTTCAGCTTGCCTTGGTCGTCGGACACCAGCACGAGCGCCTCGCCCTCGAGGGCGATGGCGCTGACGCTCTTCTTGAAGTCGTAGCGCGTGGCGATCTCCTTCTGCGCCATGTTCACTGCGTTGCGCACCTCGTCGAGATCCGCCTGCGAGACGACGTCGAACGATGATTCCTTGGCCATGTTACCTCTGCTCCTTGAGCTTGCCGTCCTTGACGATGAAGTCCTTCGGCCCGGGGCCGGAAACCGCCGGCTGCGCCTTCCCGGCGACTCGCAGCCGGACGTTGGGCGGGCTTCCCAAACGCAACCAGAGGACGTCGCCCGCGAAGACCCTGCTGGTCCCCTTTCGCATGGAGCCCGAGAAGAGGATCTTCCCGCCGGAGCTGTTCTTACGCACCTGAATCCACGTGGTCGCGATGGCGCTCACGCGCACCTCATTGGCCACAGCGGGTGCGCCATCTGCCGCGGGAGAAGCCGCCGTACTCGGCGACGGGCTGACGAGACCAAGCGCGCTGGGCTGCGTCGTCGGCGACGTCGCCTCCTGGCCGTTCAGACCGAGGATGTAGATGACGGCCAGGACCAGCAGACACAACACCGCGACGAGCAGCACCATGTTGCGACCGCGATGGCGGCGCTGGGCGCCGATGATCGACGACCCGCCGAACGGCTCCGGCTGAGCCTTGCCGGGCAGGTCGCGCGACTGGTACTCGCCGACGATGACGTCCGGATCCAGGCCGAGGTATGTCGAGTACGTGCGCAGGAAGCCCTTGACGTACGTCGGCCCGGGCATGATCTCGAAGTCCTCGTTCTCCATGGCCTGGATGTACTTGACACGAATCTTCGTGTCCTGCTCGGCCTGCTGGAGCGTGACCTTGCGGCGCACACGCGCCTCGCGCAGCGTGTTGCCGATCTCAAACACAGTGGATGCCCGTCTCCTCCGTCGTGTTCGCCGCGCGGGCGAGGACGTCTAGTCTATTGAGGCCCTGCGGGGAAGACAAACGAGACTGACCATGAACAGCGCGAGGCTTCAGGCGTCGTCCGAGGGCATGCTCTCGGCGCTCTCGTCGTCGCCGCCGGAACCGGACCCGCCGCTGAGCCGGGCCAGCGTCGCCGGGAGCTCGTCCTCACCGATGAGCACGGCGCGCGCCTTGCTGCCGTCGTACCCCGAGATGATGCCCATCTCCTCCATGATGTCGATGAGCCGGCCGGCGCGCGCGTACCCGACGCGCAGCCGGCGCTGGAGGAGCGCCACGGACGCGGCGCCCGTGAGCACGACCGTCTTGATCGCTTCGCTGAGGAGCTCGTCGCCGTCCGTCGCGGCGCTGCCTTTCTCGGCGGCGCCGGACGGGCTCTCGAGCAGTTCTTCGCGGAACTCGGGTTTCGCCTGGCGCTTCCAGTGCTCCGTGATGAGCCGCATCTCGTGCGCCGTGATGAGCGCGCCCTGCACGCGCAGCAGGCGGTTGCTGCCCATCGGGCTGAAGAGCATGTCGCCCATACCGAGCAGGCTCTCGGCGCCGCCCTGGTCGAGGATGATGCGCGAGTCCGTCTGCGAGCTCACGGCGAAGGCGATGCGCGAGGGAATGTTGGTCTTGATCATGCCGGTCACGACGTCCACGGACGGCCGCTGCGTCGCGACCACGAGATGGATGCCGCAACTGCGTCCGAGCTGGCCGAGCCGGATGATCGAGTTCTCGACTTCCGAGGGGGCCACCATCATCAGGTCGGCGAGCTCGTCGATGATGACCATGATGTAGGGCATCGGCTCTTCACCGGCGCGCACGAGCTGCTTGTTGAGAGCGCGCACATCCTGGCAGCCGTGGCGGGAGAGCACGTCGTAGCGCCGATCCATCTCGCGACAGATGTTGTCCAGCACGTAGGTCGCTTGCTTCATGTTGGTGACGACCGGGGCCAGGAGATGCGGGATGCCGTCGAAGTTCGAGAGCTCGACCTTCTTCGGGTCGATCATGATCATTCGCACCTGATCCGGCGTGGCGCGCAGCATGATCGAGCTGATGAGGGCGTTGAGACAGCCGCTCTTGCCGGAGCCCGTTGTGCCCGCCACCAGCAGGTGCACCATCTTGACGAGGTCGGCATAGACCGCCTTGCCGGTGACGTCTTTACCGAGCCAGAACGACATCGGCGAGGCCTGCGCGGGGAAGGCCCCGTGGATGTCGCCCAGCGCCACGTAGTTGGCCTGGACGTTTGGCACCTCGACGCCCACGGCCGTCTTGCCGGGGATGGGCGCCTGTACTCGCACGTCGGTGGCCGCTAGGGCGTACGCAATATCGTCTTTGAGGCCGGCCACGCGGCTGACCTTGATGCCCGGAGCAAGCTGCAGCTCGTAACGCGTGACCCGTGGCCCGGAGACGGTGCCGATGATGTGCGCCTGTACGCCGAAATGGCCCAGCGTCTCGACGAGACGATGGGACACGGCGCTGATCGTCTCCGGCGACTCGCCCTGGCCCTCGCCGAGGCGCTGCAGGAGCGAGGGCTGAGGCAGGATCCACTCGCGGTGCTCGGTGCCGCTGAAGGCGAGCGCCGCCGCCTCTCCCCCAGGCCGGTCGAGCGCCGCCTCGGCGAGCGAGAGCTGTGTCGTGACTTCATCGTGCTCGCCGGCGGGCGCCGCGTCGCTCGGGCCGGCGTCCTCAGGTACGTCGTCGACACCGGCGAAGATGTCCGGCGCCGCCAGCGCCCCGTCGACCAACTGTGCCCGAGGGTAGGCCGCTTCGAGCGGCTCCCACGTTTCTTCCGCGGCCGCCTCGATTGGGCTCCAGGCGGCCGCATCGTGGCGCGTAGCGGCCTCGTCGGCCGGGGCGTCCGCCTGCGTCGCGGCCTCGCGGCGGCGTGCGCCGAGCGCCTGCGCGCCCTCGCGTGCCGCCCGCCCCGCCTGCGCCATGCCGCGGCCGGAGCGCGACGCCCAGTAGCGCAGCGAGGAGCCGCTCACCAAGAGCACGCCGGCGAGAAGAAGCGCGATCACCAGAACGTGCACGCCGAGGCGGCCCACGATACCGTCCAGGCCGCCCCACATCGCCTCGCCGACGAAGCCGCCGTGCGTGCTCATGTAAGCGTCCTTAAAGAGCTCGGCCGGACGCTCGCCGGCAAAGAGTCCGAAGGCGTCGGCCGCCGCCGCCAGCAGAAAGGCGACGACGATGAGGGCGACGCCGGTGATCAGACCGCGGCGAGGCCGCGCCTCGAGCGGAGCGAGTAAGAGGTAGGCGCCCAAGGCCAGCAGCACGGGCAGCGCGTACGCGAACGCGCCCACCACCCAGCGCGCGATGTCCCCGAACCAGCGACCGAGCGAGCCACCGTCCCACCCCAGATAGAGGACGAACGCAAGAAAGACGGCGACGGCCACCAGGGCGATGGCCCAGAGCTCGCGGTGATGACGCGCCGCCGGCTTAGAACGAGCAGCACCCGCAGGCACGTTCGACCGCCGGCGCGAGGACGCGGCGGGGACGTGTTTGCGCGCGGGTTTCGGGCGTGCAGTAGCCATAACGGGTTGTTCCACATGCGCCGTCGATTCCCTCGCGGCGCGAGAGGAACATCTAGACCTCTACGACCACCGGCAGAATGAGCGGCCGGCGCTTCGTACGGCGGTAGACGAGCTCGGCGAGCGTGTCCTTGATGTCGTCCTGGATGACGCGCCGGCCGGTCACGTGGGTCGCAGCGATCTCATCGAGAAGCGTTTCCAACGCCTGGGAACACTCCTCGAGCATGTCCCGCTGGCGATCGTCGTCGTGCAGGAAGCCGCGCGCCACGAGCTCCGGCGGCGCCGCACTCGAGCCGTCGTGGGCATCGACGGTGGCGACGGCGATCAGGATGCCGTCGCCGGCGAGCTGGCGGCGGTCGCGCAGGACGATGCCGCCCTCCTCGCCGATCTCGAAGCCGTCGATGAGCACCATGCCGGCCGGCACGCGGCCGGCGAGCTCGGCGTTGTCGGCCGTTATCTCGAGCATGTCGCCGTTCTCGAGGATGAAGATGTCCTCCTCCGGCAGGCCGCACTCGCGAGCCAGTTCGGCGTGCAGATACTGATGGCGGTACTCCCCATGGACCGGCAGGAAGTACTGCGGGCGCAGCAGGCGCAGCACCGTACGGAGATCCTCACGCGCCGCGTGGCCGCTCACGTGCACACCCGCTCCCTCGCCGTAGACGACTCGCGCGCCCGACTTGAGCAGGCGATTGATGGTCGACATGACCGAGACCTCGTTGCCGGGAATTGCCTTGGCGGAGATGACGACCGTGTCGCCTTCGTGAAGCTCGACCTGAGGGTGATCGGCGAACGCCATGCGGCGCAGGGCCGACAGGGGCTCGCCTTGGCTACCCGTGGACAGCACGAGGATCTCCTCGGGACGGTACTGGTCGATCTCGGAGAGCTTGATCATGGCTCCCTCGGGGACATCCAGGTACCCGAGATTGCGGGCGATATTCACGTACTTCTGCATCGAGCGCCCGGACACGGCGAACTTGCGGCCGTGCGCGTGCGCGACGCGAATCGCCTGCTGCACGCGGTGAATGTGCGAGCCGAAGCTTGCCACGATCACACGCCCCTCCGCCTCTGCGAAGATGCGCTCGAAGGCGCTGCCCACGGATCTCTCCGAGCCGGTCGACCCGGACGTCTCGATGTTGGTTGAGTCGCCGAGTAGGACCAGCACGCCCGCCTCGCCGAGCCGCTCGAGCCGTTCGAGGTCCGTGATGCGGCCGTCGATCGGCGTCGGGTCGAGGCGGTAGTCGCCGGTGAGCACGACCGCCCCGAGCTCCGTCCCGAGGACGACGGCGAGCGCGTCCGGCACGCTGTGCGTCACCGCCACGAACGACAAGGCGAACGGTCCCACGTTCAGTCGCGAGTCGGCGTTCACCTCCGTGAGCTCGGCGCTCTTCAGGAGACCGTGCTCGTCGAGCTTCGACTTGATGATGGCCAGAGTGAATCGGCTGGCGAACACGGGCTTGTTGAGCTGCCTCAGCACGAACGGAAGGCCGCCGTGATGGTCCTCGTGGGCGTGCGTGATGATGAAGCCCAGCACGTCGTCGGCGCGCTCCACGAGCCAGGTGACGTCGGGAATGACGAGATCGATGCCCAGCATGTCGTCGGCCGGGAACTCGACGCCGCAGTCGACCACGACGATCTTGCCGCGGTACTCGACCGCGGTCATGTTCTTGCCGATCTCGCCGACTCCGCCGAGCGGGACGATGCGGACCGACTCCTCTTGACGATAATCGTTCACGAGAGCAGGCCGAGACGCCGCAACTCGGCCGCCACGGCGGTCGTTTCCGCCTCCGTGGCGGCGACCAACGGCAGGCGCAAGCCGCCGACCTCGTGGCCGAGCAGGTTCATGGCGGTCTTCACGGGAATTGGGTTGGCGGTGATGAAGAGGGTCTCGTACAGCGGCTTGAGATGGTCGTTGAGCGCCGCCGCGCCCGCTTCGTCGCCGGCGCGCATGAGGCGCGCCATCTCGGCGAGCTGCGGGCCGGCGACGTGGCTGGCGACGCAGATGCCCCCCCACCCCCCGGCGCGCAGGACGTCCAGCAGCATGTCGTCGTTGCCGGCGTAGACGCCCATCTCGGGGCAGAGTTCGCGCAGTCGCAGCGTCTCCGTGAAGTCGGGGTTCGCCTGCTTCACGGCGACGATGTTCGGCACCTCGAAGAGCGTCGCCAGCGCCTCCGGCGAGAGGTTTACGCCGCAGCGTCCAGGAATGTTGTAGACGATGAGCGGCAAGTTGGTCGCGCCCGCAACGGCGCGAAAGTGCTCGATGATCCCGCGCTCGGGGGGCTTGTTGTAGTACGGGGTCACGACGAGCACGCCGTGGGCGCCCTCGCGCTCGGCCAATCGGGTGAGATTGACGCTGTGCGCCGTGTCGTTGGAACCGCTCCCCACGACGACTCTACAGCGGTCGCCGACCGCCTCCAAGACGGTCGCCGTCATGGCGATCTTCTCTTCGTCGGCGAGCGTCGGCGACTCCCCGGTTGTGCCGGCGACGACGAGACCTTCGGAACCGTGAGCCACGAGAAAGTGCGCGAGGTCTGCAAGGCGCTTGTGATCGACCTCGAGGTCGGCATCGAACGGCGTGACCATCGCCGTGAAGATCGTTCCGAGGCTCTCGGCCATGTGCGTGCTCCTCTGCGTTGTGGGTGGGCGGGCCCTTGGAGCCTCTTAGTCTAAGAGGTTCTCCAGCCCGATGACAGTCCCCCTCACGTCTCGCGCGCGCCGCAAGGCCAGGATGACACCATTCATGAACGATCGTCTCGAGAGCGAGTCGTGACGCAGCGTGAGGAGCTCGTCCTCACCGCCGAAGAGGACCTCCTGGTGAGCCACGAGACCGGGCAGACGCACGCTGTGGATGTGAACGTTGTCCGCGACCACACCGCGTGCCGGCGGCTCCGCGAGGGTCGCGCCGGTACTGGGCGGCGCCAATTCCATGAGGCGCGCCGTACGCAGGCTCGTGCCGGACGGCGCGTCGAGCTTGGTGGCGCCGTGCATCTCGATGATCTCGGCCTGGCCGAAGTACTTCGCCGCCTGGCGCGCGAACTGCATGAGCAGCACCGCGCCGAGCGCGAAGTTGGGCACGATGACCAGGCCGGTATCGTGAGCCGCGGCGATCTCACCGAGCGCGACGATCTGCGCGTCGCTCAGGCCGGTGGTCCCCACCACGGTCGCCACGCCCGCGGCGAGCAGCGCCGAAGCGTTGGCGAACACGGCCGCCGGGATGCTGAACTCGAGCGCGACGGCCGGGCTCGTGGCTGCGAGAGCCTCCTCGACGCTCGCGAAGACGGGCGCCTCGCCTTGCCCTGACCCCGGCTTGGGGTCTACCAGGGCGGCGAGTCTCAGGTCGCTCTGCGCGGCGATGGTCTGCGCGCTCAGGCTGCCCATCTTGCCGGCGGCGCCGCTCACGAGTACGTCGATCATCGCTCCTCCCAGGAATAGCTTCCCGCGACCGCCTGGAGCGGCTCAAGGCGGGGGCCAATGCACGTCGCGGACCATTTACGAGGGTCATAGTAGCGACGAATCGCGCGCTTCACATCGTCCATCGTCACTGCCTCGACCCGCTCCAGCACCTCGTCCACCGTGAGGACGGGCACGTCCATGATGATCGCCCGGCCGAGCGCATGCATGCGGCTGGACGGGCTCTCCGTGCTGAGCACCAACTGGCCCTTGAGGTGGTTCTTCGCGTGTCGCACGTCGGCCTCGTCGATTGACTGCTCCAGATTGCCCATGACGTCGAGGATGACCTTCATCGCCTCCCCGACGGCCTCTTCGCGGGAGCCGAAGTAGATCGCCGTGAGGCCGGCGTCCGAGTACTGCGAGGTGTACGAGTAGACGGAGTAGGCGAGGCCGCGCTTCTCGCGCACCTCCTGGAAGAGGCGAGAGCTCCACGAGGCGCCCAGGATGTTGTCGACGACGAACACGGCGAAACGATCGTCGTCGTTGCGGCGCGGACCCGGTCCGCCGAGACACACGTGGTACTGCTCGGTGTCCTTGCGCGTGAATTGTGCCAGGTGGCCGAACCCCGGCGCGCTCAGCGCGGGGCGCAGCACCACGGCGCCCGGTTCGGGCCGAAAGTGCTCAAGGGCGAGCTCGCAGAGCTGCTCGTGGTCGACCTTGCCGCAGGCGGTGACCACCACACCGGGGTTGACGTAGTGCGTGTCGTGATAGGCGCGCACGGCCGCCAGGTCGAGGCCGGCCAGCGTCTCCGTGCGACCGATGATCGGCCGCCCCAGAGGGTGGCCACGAAACACGACCTCGGCGAGATCGTCGTGGATGAGCTCCGGCGGCGAGTCCTCATACATCGCCACTTCCTCGAGAACCACCTCGCGCTCTTGGTCGAGGTCGGCGAAGGACGGCCGGGCGACCATCTCGGCGATGACCTCGAAGGCCGTCGCCACGTCCGAGTCGAGGAAGCGCGCGTTGACGAGCGTGTTCTCCTTGGACGTGGAGGCATTGGGTTCGCCCCCCATGTCGTCGAAGATGCGCGCAATGTCGAGCGAGCTATAGCGCGCCGAGCCCTTGAAGAGCAGGTGCTCGATGAAGTGCGAGATGCCGGCCTGCTCCACAGGCTCCGAGCGGGAGCCCGCCGCGATCCAGACGCCGAGGGCCACCGAGCGCACGCCATGCATGTGCTCGGTGGCCACCCGAAGCCCGTTCGCGAGCGAGGTGAGACGATGCGTCTCCGTCGTCCTCATCTCGCGCCGACCGTCACTCTGCGTCCGGCGCCTTCAGCAGCGTCAAGCCGATGCGGTTGCGCGCCTTGTCGATCTCCACGACCTCGACGGTCACCATGTCGCCGCGCTTGACTATGTCCTCGACCGACTTGACACGTTCGCCCTTGGGAGCGAGGCGCGAGATGTGGATGAGACCGTCCGTGCCCTTCTTGAGCTCCACGAAGGCGCCGAAGTCGGTCGTCTTCACGACCTTGCCGGTGAACACGTCGCCGACCTCGACTTCCTTGGTCATCGACTGAATGCGGCTGATGACCCCCTGCGCGGACTCCTGGTCCGGCGCGCAGATGAAGATGGTGCCGTCTTCCTGGATGTCGATGTCGGCGCCGAACTCGTCGGTCATGCCGCGAATCGTCTCGCCGCCCTTGCCGATGACCAGCCCGATTTGATCCGGGTTGATCTGAATGGTGAAGATGCGCGGCGCCCACTGCGAGAGTTCGCTGCGCGGCTCCGGCAGCGTCTCGAGCATGCGCTCGAGGATGAACAGGCGAGCCACGCGGGCCTGCTCGAGCGCCTCGGTGAGGATCTCGAACGTGACGCCCTTGATCTTGATGTCCATCTGCAGGGCGGTGATGCCGGCCTGCGTGCCGGCCACCTTGAAGTCCATGTCGCCGAGATGATCCTCGACGCCGGCGATGTCGGTGAGCACGACGTAGTCGTCGCCCTCCTTGATGAGACCCATGGCGATGCCCGCCACCGGCGCCAGGATCTGTACGCCGGCGTCCATGAGCGACAACGTGGAGCCGCAGACGCTGGCCATCGACGAGGAGCCGTTGCTCTCGAGGATCTCCGAGACGATGCGGGTCGTGTAGGGGAAGTCCGCCTCACTCGGCAGCACGGGCAGCAAGGCGCGCTCGGCCAGTGCGCCGTGGCCGATATCGCGGCGCTTCGGCCCGCGCATGAAGCCGGTCTCGCCGACGGAGAAAGGCGGGAAGTTGTAGTGATGGATGTAGCGCTTCTTGTCCTCGATGCCGAGGCCGTCGATGCGCTGAAACTCACCCGTGCCGCCCAGGGTGAGCAGGCTGAGCGCCTGGGTTTGGCCGCGAGTGAACAGCGCGCTGCCGTGCGTACGCGGGATGATGCCCACCTCGCAGGAGATGGGCCGAATCTCCGCCGTGCCGCGTCCGTCCGGACGCAGCTTGTGGACGGCGATGCGATCGCGGATGAGCTCCTTCTCGATGTGCGCCAAGGCGCGCTTCACCTGCGCGACGCGCTCGGGCGAAGACTCGTCGTTGAGCAACTCCTCGGCGGCGCGTTGTTTGACGGCCGCGACGGCATTCTGCCGCTCGTGCTTCTCCAAGAGCCGAGTGGCCTCGTCGAGCGACGCGCCGTAGCCGACACGCACCTCCTCGAGGATGGCCTCGTCGAGGGCCAACTCGGGGACGTCCCACTTGGCCTTGCCGCAGAGACGCTGCAACTCGAGTTGCGCCTCGATGATCTTCTTGATCTCCTCATGCGCGAGACGCAGCGCGTCGACGACCAAGGCCTCGGGCACCTGCTTGGCGCCCGCCTCGACCATCACGATGGCGTCCTTGGTGCCGGTGACGACGAGGTCCAGCTCGGACTCCTCGTCGATCTGCGTCAAGGTCGGGTTGATGACGAACTCGTCCTCAACGCGTCCGATACGCACCGAACCGACGGGCCCCTCGAAGGGGATCTCGCTGATCGTCAGGGCGGCCGACGCACCGATGGTGGCAAGCACATCGTGCGCGTTCTCGAGATCCACGGAGAGCACCGTGGCCACCACGTGGACCTCGTTCATGAAGCCCTTCTTGAAGAGCGGCCTTATCGGGCGGTCGATCTGTCGCGCCGCCAGGATGGCCTTCTCACTGGGCCGTGATTCGCGCTTAATGAACCCGCCGGGGATCTTGCCGGCGGCGTAGTGCCGCTCCTCGACGTCAACCGTCAAGGGGAAGAAGTCTTGACCCTCGCGAGCTTCCTCGCGACCGACCGCCGTTACCAGAACGACGGTGTCGCCGCAGCGCACGAGTACGGCGCCGTTGGCCTGCTTGGCCAAGCGTCCTGTTTCGAGCGAGATGACCCTCCCGCCGATCTCAACCTGGACTGTATTCATCTGTCCCTTCGTCTCTCGCCCGGCGCCCCATTGCGCACGGGTCCGTCAACCGCCGTGGTGCAAGGTGCGCACGACGGCCCGGGCGGCCATTCTGGCCGCCCGGTGGAATTACTTGCGGAGCTCGAGTTCCTTGATCAGAGCGCGATAGCGCTCCAGATCGCGTCCCTGGAGGTAGTTCAGCAGACGACGCCTCTGGCCGACCATCTTGAGCAGGCCACGCCGGCTGTGATGGTCTTTCTTGTGCGTCTTGAGGTGTTCGGTGAGGGTCGTGATGCGAGCCGTCAGGAGAGCGATCTGAACCTCGGGGGAACCGGTATCGCCATCGTGCTGGGCGTGCTTGGCGATAATGGTCTCTTTGTCTTCTTTGGTGAATGCCATGTCAATCACCTCCCTTACAGGAGTATCCGGGAACCCAGTAGCGGGCTGGCGACCCGCAACCGCGTAATCGGTCGAGTTAGGGTAACACAGGGGCGCACGAACGAGAACCTGGCCCCGAACCCGCTCTCAGGAGCGGCCGGAAGGCGCCGTGACAGGCGTGCCGAGACCGACCTCCGTGAACGCCTCGTCGGCGCACGCGGCCACCACATCGAGGTCTCGGCAAATCTGCGCGGAGAGCTCGCTCACGGAGGCGAAGCGGCGTTCGTCGCGCAACTTCTGCAGGAACTCAAGGCGCAGCGACTCACCGAGGAGCTCGCCGCTGAACCCCAGAAGGTGCGCTTCGACGGCGTCGGGCGAGTCGGCGGCGCCCGTGAACGTCGGATTGCGGCCCACGTTGACGGCCGCCCGATACCAAACGCCGGCGTGCAGCGCCCGCGCGGCGTACACGCCGCGTCCGGGCAGCATCAGCTCCGGGGGCGCGGCGAGGTTCGCCGTCGGCACACCGACCGTCGCCCGTCCGCGCCCGGCGCCGCTGACCACGCGCGCGCTCAGCGAGGGCGGGCGGCCCAGCACGGCGCGCACGTCCTCGACCGCGCCGGCGCGCAACATCGCGCGGATGCGGGTCGAGCTTATGGGGCCGGCCTCGCCGATCTGCAGACCGACGACTTCGGTCTCGAAGCCGTGCCCGGCGCCACAGGCGCGCAGCGTGGCGGCGCTGCCCGCTCCTCGGGCGCCGAAGTGGAAGTTCTCCCCGACGACCACGACGCGCGCATCCAGACGGTCCGCCAGCACATGCGCGCAGAACTCCTGCGGTGTCACCGCAGCCAGCGCGGCGTTGAAGGGCAGCATGACGAGCTCGTCCGGCCCCAGGGCCTCGATAAGCCGAATGCGCTCCTCCCGCGACGTGAGCAGTTGCGGCGCGTGGCTCGGCGCCAGCACGGCGAGCGGGTGACGCGCGAACGTGAGCACCGTGCTGCGGATGGCGCGAGCACGCGCCAACTCGATGCAACGCCGAATGGTAGCTTGGTGCCCGGGGTGCACTCCGTCGAACATGCCGATCGTAACGACGCGAGGCAGCTTCGAGACCGTTTGGAGTCCGGGCGCGAGCTCCATCAGGGCCTCATCACTCAGATCTTGACGAGCAGCCTGAGGGACTCGCCCTCGTCCGACGGCCCGTAGATGGCGATGAGCTCGCCGCGGTACGTCACACGCACCGGTTCTTGCGGACCGGCGGGCAAGCGCGCCCCGTTGCGCACCGCCGCGACCTGTGCCGCCGAGAGTTGCAGGGCGGGCATGAACTGCAGGGCGTTCATCGGCGTGATCAGGCCGGGAATGTGTTCGTCGCCAGGCTCGCGATCCTCCGCGTCCTCCTGGAACTCCGCCAGGGCCGACGCTTCGCTCAGCGTGAGTTCGCCGATCGCGGTGCGAGAGAGCTGCTCCAGATGAGCGCCGGCGCCGACCGCCTCTCCCAAGTCGGTGGCGAGTTGCCTTACGTAGGTCCCCTTGGAGCAGGCGATGCGGCAGCGCATCGTCTGGCTCTCCTCGTCGAACCCGAGAATCTCGATGTCGGTGATCTCGATCTCTTTGACGGGCGTCTCGACAACCTCGCCGCGATGCGCCTTGCGGTAGAGCCGCTCGCCGTCGACCTTGACGGCCGAGGTCATCGGCACGCGCTGGAGCACGCTGCCCAGGAACCTCGGCAGCTCCTCCTCGACCGCTTCGCGGGTGGTCGTCACGCCACTCGGCGTGAGCTCGCCGGTAAGGTCGCCGGTGTCTGAGCGCACCCCGAAGCGCATGGTGCAGACGTACTCTTTGGGCAGATCGACGAAGAAGCGCGCCAGCTTGGTCGCTCGGCCGACGAGCACGACCAGCAAGCCGGTGGCGAACGGGTCGAGCGTGCCGGCATGACCGACCTTCTTCACCGCCGGCCGCAGACTGCGGCGCACGCGCGCCACCACGTCGTGAGAGGTGAGGCCGGCAGGTTTGTCGATCAGCAGGATACCGTCGAGAGGCGCCTTTCGAGTTCGGAACTCAGCCACCCCGTCACCTCCTCCACGCCGTCCTCGCTCGAGAAGCCGGCGGCCAGCTTGTGGCCACCGCCGCCCCGAAGCGCTGCAACGGCGCTCACGTCGAGCGCGTCCGAGCGCAAGCTCACCCTCACCCGGACACCGTTGGTTTGCTCTCTGACGAGGGCTGCCGCCTCAACCCCGGCGATCGCTCGCAGTGATTCCACGATCCCCTCGGTGTCGTGTTCCGAGGCCCCGGTGGCCTCGTAGTCGGCGCGCCTCACGACAGCCAGCATGGCTCGGCCGCCGGCCAGCGGTTGGGCTGCCGCCACGGCTCGGCCCCACAGGCGCGTGGCCACGAGCGGACGCTGCTCGTACAGCCGCTCGAAGACGCGCGTGACGTCGACGCCGCAGTCGGCGAGCCATGCCGCAGCCGAGAAGGTGCGCGGGCCGGTGCTCGCGTGCCGGAAGTGCCCGGTGTCGAAGGAGATGCCGGCGTAGAGCGCCGCGGCCGCCTCGGTCCCCGGGGTGAGACTGAGGGCGCGGGCGATGTCGCAGACGATCTCCGACGTACTGCTCGCGCCTGTGTCAACCAGCGCCAGCGTTCCGAAGCCGTCGTTGTCGGCGTGGTGGTCGATGTTGACGAGCGCGCCGCCCCAAGCGTTCAGGGCGGGCGCCACTCGCGTTCTCGAGCCGCAATCCAAGGCATACAGCGGCAGCCCGGCGTCCGGCAGGCCGTCGACGACGGACGACGGCGGCAGGTACTCCGCCGCCGGCAGCGGCGCGTCGCCGTTCACGTGCAGCGCCGCGGTCACGCCGAGTTGAGCGAAGAGGTCGAGCATGCCGACGGCGGCGCCGACGGCGTCGACATCGGGGTTCTCGTGAACGGCCAGCGCGACGCGCTTCTCAGAACGCATGCGGCGGCACACGGCGGCGAGATCGGCACGCTGCACCCTCACGCGCCATCGTCCTCGCTCGCCTCGCCGCCCCCGTCCTCGACGACCTCAGCCGCCACCGTCTCCTCGTCGGCGACGAGGATCTCCGGCGCCTCTTCGCCGAGCACCGCCTCCTCCTGCTTGATGAGCTTGGCGATGTGCAGCGCCTGGTCCAGCGTCTCGTCGTAGATGAACTGGAGTTTCGGCGTGCGCTTCATGCGCAACATGTCGCCCAGGCGGGACTGAAGATAGCCCGAGGACCGCTCGAGCGCGACGAGCGTCGCCGCTCGCGCCTCCTCATCACCGAGGACGCTGACGAACACCTTGGCGGCGCGTACGTCCGGCGTCGTCTCGACCCCAGTCACGGTCACGAAGCCGACGCGCGGATCCTTCAGGCCTTCCTTGGTGATGATGGTTGAGAGGGACTCCTTGATGCCCTCATTGACCTTCAGGCGTCGAAGTCCCACAACGCACCCACTGGATCAACCGTCTTGAGGACCACCCGCTCAACCTCGAACGCCTGCGCGTGGAGGTAGCGGTCGAGTTCGTCGAGTTGTTCGCCCGCATGGAGCGGAGACGACGCCCCGAGCACGAAGAGCACCCGCGCGCGCTGCCAGAGGTTCTGCAGACCGACCTCACTGAACGAGACGTGAAAGCGCCGTCGGCAAACGTCGCGCAGCGAGAGCAGCGGACCACGCTTCTCCTTGAGCGATCGGCTCTCCGGGAAGTGAAGGTCGGCGAGCAGGACACCGATGGTCGCCTCAGAGGTCACGAGCGACTTCTCTCGTCTCGTAGGCCTCGAGGACGTCGCCTTCCTTGATGTCGTTGAAGCCGTCCACGAGGATGCCGCACTCGAAGCCCTCTAGGACCTCGCGCGCATCTTCTTTGAAGCGCTTCAGCGAGCCGATCTTGCTGTCGTGGATCACGACGTCGTCGCGCAGGACGCGGACCTGGGCGTTGCGCGTGATTGTGCCGTGCGTCACCATGCAGCCCGCGATCGTTCCCAGCTTCGAGGCCTTGAACGTGGTGCGTACCTCGGCCTGGCCGAGCACGACCTCGGTGTACGTCGGCTTGAGCATGCCCATGAGCGCCGCCGTGATGTCCTCCGTCACCTTGTAAATGACGCGGTACGTGCGCACATCCACGCCCTCGCCCTCGGCAAGCGCCGTCGCCGCCGGGCTGGGACGCACGTTGAACCCGATGACGATCGCGGACGAGGCGCTGGCGAGCATGACGTCGTTCTCGTTGATGCCGCCGACACCGGAATGGATGATGCGGACCTTGACCTCGGGATGCTGGATCTTGAGCAGCGCGTCGCTGAGCGCCTCGATGCTGCCCTGCACGTCGGCCTTGACGACCAGGTTGAGGTCCAGTACCTTGCCCGCCGCGATGCGCGCGAACACGTCGTCCAGGGTCAGGGCGTGCTGGCGCGCTATCGCCTCCGACTTGAGCCGATTGGCGCGGCGCTGAGCGAGCGAGCGCGCCATGCGCTCGTCCTTGACGACGCGGCAGAACTCGCCCGCCGTGGGCAACTCGTCGAAGCCTACGATCTCGACCGGTGTCGAGGGCCCGCCGCCTTTGAGCGGTTCGCCCTTGAAGTCGCGCATGGCCCGCACTCGGCCACTGGCCTCGCCGGCCACGACCGCGTCGCCCACGTGGATCGTGCCGCGGTTGACGAGGATCGTCGCCACGACGCCGCGGCCCGGGTCCACGCGCGACTCGATGATGTACCCGGAGGCGGACGCTTGGGGATTCGCCTTGAGGTCGGCGACCTCGGCTACGAGCAGCAGCATGTCGAGGAAGTTCTCGAGGCCGATGCGCTTCTTGGCCGACACCTCGACGAAGACGTTGTCCCCGCCCCACTCCTCAGGCACGATGCCGTGATCGGCGAGTTGCTGCTTGATGCGGTCGACATTCGCGCCCGGCTTGTCGATCTTGTTGACGACGATGACGATCGGCACTTGCGCCGCCTTGGCGTGGGCGATGGCCTCTACCGTCTGCGGCATGACGCCGTCGTCGGCCGCAACGACGATCGCGGCGATGTCGGTGATCTTCGCGCCGCGCGCGCGCATCGCCGTGAAGGCGGCGTGGCCGGGCGTGTCGATGAAGGTGATGAGCTCGCCCTTGTGGCGGACCTGATACGCGCCGATGTGCTGCGTGATGCCGCCCGCCTCGCCGACCGCGACGGCGGTATGGCGAATGGCGTCGAGAAGGCTCGTCTTGCCGTGGTCGACGTGGCCCATGACGGTGATGACCGCCGCACGAGAGCGCAGATCGTTGGGGTCGTCGACTGCCTCGGCCTCGAGCGCCGCCTCTTCGTCGGCGGCGTGCACGATCTCGATCTCGCGGCTGAAGTCGCCGGCGAGGACCTCGACCGCTTCATCGCTCAGCGTCTGAGCGATCGTCACCATCTCTCCGTAGCCCATAAGGGCTTTGATGATGTCCGACGTTGAGACGCCGAGGAGCTGCGAGATGTCTTTCACGGTCGACCCCGATGGGATCTTCACGACACCGGTCGGCACCGCCGTCGGCGCATGCTCCTCCTTGCCCTGCCCGCGACCGCGGCCGCGGCGCTTGTCGCCGCGGCCGCCCGGCGCGCCGGCTCCACGCCGCGAGGCGCCGGCGTCGATGATCACGCGCCGCCGTTTGCCGCCCGGCGCAGCCGCACGCCGGCGTACGCCCGTCGCCGGCGCGATCGCCTTCTCGAGGGTTTCGTCGGGGACGTCGACCTCTCCGTCGACGACCTCGATGCCCGCCTTCTTGAGGTGGGCGAGGACGTCGTCGACACTCGTCTTCCGCTGCGACGCGATGTCCGAGACCTTGCGCTTGTTCGCCATGCACCTCACCGCCTTTCGTAAAAAGCCGCCGCCGGCGCGCCTGGGCGCGCGGCCGCGTAGTTACACCACCTTGTCGCCTGTGCCCGCCACGGCGCTGCGCACCGCGGGGTCGAGCGTCACGGGCATGCGAAACGCGCGCGCGAAGGCGCGCCGCTTCTCTGCCGCCTCGAGACATCTCGAGTCGGGACACAAGTACGCGCTTCGCCCCGGCGAACCGGGGCGGGCGGGCACAACGCGCCCGCCCTCGACCACCAATCGTACCAGCTCCGCCTGAGGGCGCTTGCGCCGACAGCCGACGCAGGTTCGCTCAGGCGAGGGCACGATCACTCCTCGTCGGCGGCAGCCTCGCCCTCGGCGTCGGAGGCGCCGGCATCGGCCTCAGGCGCAACGTAGTCGGCGTGGATGCTGCAGTAGCGCGAGCCGGGCTCGGCCTGATTCGGGCAGCGCTTGCCGGTGCGCATCACCGCCATGCATTGACCGTCCACGCCCTCTTCGTCCGCGAACTCGAGGCTGCTTTCGGCATCCGCCATTTGCTGCTGGCTCTTGATGTCGATACGCCAACCCGTGAGCTTGCTCGCCAGGCGCGCGTTCTGGCCTTCCTTGCCGATCGCCAGCGAGAGCTGATCGTCGGGCACGACGATCGTCGCCGCACGTTCCTCGTCGTCGACGATCACCTCGCGCACGCGGGCCGGGGAAAGGGCCTTGGCGACGAACCTGGCGGGGTCGTCGTTGTACGGGATGATGTCGATGCGTTCGCCGCGCAGCTCGCTGACCACCATGCGCACGCGCGAGCCGCGCGGGCCGACGCAGGCGCCGACAGGATCCACGCCCTCGGCGTGCGACACGACGGCGATCTTGCAGCGTCCAGGCGTCGGCTTGCCGTCCTTGCCGCGATATCCCGTCTCGCGAGCCACGTATTTGATCTCGACGAGGCCGTCGGCGATCTCGGGCACTTCCAGCTCGAAGAGCTTGCGCACGAACTCCTCGCTCTTGCGCGAAAGCTTGACCTGGGGCCCCTTGGCCGACTCCTCGACGCGCACGATGACCGCCTTGATGCGCGCGCCGTGGTCGTAGTGCTCGGTCTCGATTTGCTCGCTGCGCGGCAGTTCGGCCTCGACCCGGCCCAGCTCCACGAGGATGTTGTGACGCGGGTCGCTCTGCTGCACGATGCCGGTGACGAGCTCGCCGACGCGCTCCGCGTACTCCTCGTACATAAGGTCGCGCTCCGCCTCACGGATTCGCTGCAGGATGACCTGCTTCGCCGTCTGCGCGGCGATGCGGCCGAAGTTCTCCGGCGTGACCTCGACGCGCTCGACCTCGCTCATGTCCACGCCCGAGAGGTCCAGGCCGATCTCCTCACCCTCCTCGTCGTGCACTTTGAGCGCGTCGATGTCGATGTGGTCGGGGAAGATGAGCTGATAGACGCGCATGTCGCCCGTCTCGGTGTCGACCTCGACCTTGGCGTGCTCCACCGCGTGCGGCGTCTTCTTGTAGGCCGAAAGCAGAGCGTCTTCGAGGGCCTCCACGAGGGCCTCGAAGGCGATGCCCTTCTCCTTTTCGATTTGGCACAGAGCCTCGATAATCTCTCTACTCACGATGGCCTCCGTCTGCTTCAAAGTTGTAGACCACGTTGGCCTTGGCAAGCGCCGCCAGTGGAAGCGCCACGCTGCCGCCGTCGGCGAGCTCGAGCGTGACCGACTCCGTCTCCGCGGCCGTAAGTCGGCCGCGGAAGTTGCGGCGCCCGTCTTGGGCGGTCGTGAGCTTCACGACGACCTCTTCGCCGAGCGCGGCGGCGAAATGCTCCGGCTTGCGCAGCCGGCGATTCAGGCCGGGAGACGAGACTTCGAGCGCGAACCGCTCGCGAAGCTCGTCCAGCGCCTGACTCACCGCGGCGCAGAGGTCGAGGTCGACGCCACCCGGGCGATCGATGAACAGCGTCAGCGTCGCCGGCGACGTACCGCGCGTCTCGAGATCGATGAGCTCGACCTCCGGGAAACGCGCGCCGAGCGCTGCGACGATCTGCGCCTCGAGTTCCTCTCTGCTCTCCCTCATTGCCGACCCCTGACAAAACAAAAGTCGGTTGCCACCGACTTGTCCGCCCAGGGTACCCCTCGTGGTTGTGTTGTCCAGCCGCCGGAGTATAGCACCGCGGTGATTGACCGGACAAGTTGGACAGACTATCTCCTGATAATCACCGGGCTTCCCGCCGGAACCAGAGAGCCGACCTCCGCGATGTCGCGATTGCGCATGCGTACGCAGCCGTGACTGACGGCTTGGCCGATGAGTTCGGGCTGGTTTGTGCCGTGAATAGCGACCGGCCCTCCCTGCGGCCAATGAGGGAGCTTCGGCTGAAAGGCACTGATGCCCATCGCCAGCACGCCGTAGGCGCCGTTGGGCGAGGGCGGCTTGAGCTTCTGATTGACGAAGTAGAAGCCGGTCGGCGTCTCGAGCCCCTTGCGGCCGACCGCCACGCGGTACGGCCCGTGCGGAACCCCCCGCCTATACACCATGAGGGCGCGCTCGGAGAGATCGATGACGATTTTGGCGCGCGTCTCGAAGAAGCCGAGGCCGCCCTCGCGCACCCATCCCCGGCTGCCGTTGGGACGCATCGCCAGCCACACTCTGTACCACGTGACGCCGTCGACGGTGCGCACCGTGTCTACCAGGACGAGCGTTGGGAAGCCGTTCGGCGTCGTCGTGGCGAGCTTGACCTTGGCGCGCGCGCTTACGCTCGGCCGAACATAGGCGGTCACGGGCTGGACGACCTTGCCCACGGTCCAATGCTCGGTCTCGGGTCGTGCTGAGGCGCCGGGCGACGGCTCCGGGGGCGTCACGACGGCGCGCGCCTGGCGAGGTTCGCCACCCGCCGCCCTCGCTTTGACCACACCGTAACCAAGTAAGGCAACGCCGACCACGAAAGCAATCGTAAGGAGCGCGACGATACCTCTCCGCAGCAGTTGATCCATAGTCACAAGGATAGGCGACAATCGTCATCATGTATACACAGCCCGGCGACGGGGAAGGCGTACACTAGATGGCGCGTGGGCCTTCTCCGTGCATGAAAGGAGTCTCGAGTGACCACCGTTCTCATTGTCGTGTTAGTCCTCGTCGTCGCCGTCGGCATCTTCGTGGCCGTGCTCTACAACGGCCTCGTCACCAGCCGCAACCGGGTCGACAACTCCTGGAGCCAGATCGACGTCCAGCTCAAGCGCCGCTACGACCTCATCCCGAACCTTGTCGAGGCGGTCAAGGACTACATGTCGTTCGAGCAGGAGACGTTGACGCGCGTGACGGAGGCCCGCACCGCCGCCATGAACGCCGCCGCACGTGGGCCTCAGGCTCAAGCCCAGGCCGAGAACGTCCTCAGCGACACGTTGAAGTCGCTGTTCGCCGTCGTCGAGAACTACCCGGATCTCAAGGCCAACCAGAACGTCATGAGTCTCCAAGAGGAGCTCTCCTCAACCGAGAACAAGATCGCCTTCGCGCGCCAGTTCTACAACGACAGCGTGCTCTCGTATAACAACAAGATCCAGACCGTGCCGAGCAACATCATCGCCGGCATGTTCAACTTCACGGCGCGGCAGTACTTCGAGGCTCCCGAGGCCGAGCGCGCCGCTCCGAAGGTGGACCTGCGCTAACCTCCCGGCCGGGGGCCGGTCATGTACGAACAGATCGCGCGAAACCGCCGCGCCTCGTGGCTCCTTATGGGATTGCTCGTCGCCATCCTGGCGGCGCTGGGCTACGTGTTCGGTCACGCGTACTTCGGCAGTCCCGAGGGCGGACTCGGCCTGCTCGGCGTCTTCGGCGTCGTGGCCATCGTCTGGAGCGTTGTGGGCTACTACAGCGGCGACCGGATGGTGCTCGCCGTAAGCGGCGCGCATCCGGTCACGCACGACGATGAGCCGCGCCTGTTCAACATCGTCGAGGAGATGACGATCGCCGCCGGCCTGCCCCATCCGCCGGCGACCTACGTTATCGAAGAGGACACGCCCAACGCCTTTGCGACCGGGCGCGACCCGCAGCACGCGAGCATCGCCGTAACGCGCGGCCTCATGCGCACGCTGAACCGCGAGGAACTGCAGGGCGTCGTCGCCCACGAGCTCTCGCACGTGCGCAACTACGACATCCGCTTCGCCACCCTGGTCGGCGTGCTCGTGGGAGTGATCGCCCTGGTTGCCGACTTCTTGGTACGCTTCGGGTTCTTCGGCGGCTTCGGCCGCCGGCGCAGCGGCGGTGACGCCTCGGGCAACGTGATCGTCGTCGGCTTGGCGCTCATCCTCGCCGTCGTCGCGCCGCTGGCCGCCTACATGGTGCAGCTCGCCGTCTCTCGCCGGCGCGAGTACCTCGCCGACGCCTCGGGGGTGGAGCTCACCCGCAACCCGCTGGCGCTCGCGCGGGCGCTCAACAAGATCGCCGCCGACACGCGGCCGCTGCGCCACGCCAACCGCGCCACGGCGCACCTCTACATCGAGAACCCGCGCCGCAAGGACAAGGAGTACAGCGGCGCCTTCGACACGCACCCGCCCGTGCGCCGGCGCATCGCCGTGCTGCTCGAGATGGCGCACGTCGGCCCGGAAGCGCTGACGGCCGACACGGCCCCGGCGGGAGCGTCGGGAGCGGATGGGACGGTCCCCTCGCCGCCGCGTTCGCCCGACGCAAGCGGGGCCGCGGCCCCACCGGCGGGCGCATCTGAGGCGCCTCACTTCCCTCCCGTGCCGCCGCCCGGCATGGCGGCCGTCGTGGCGCCGGACCGGGCGACGCCGCAGGCTACTCGGCCAGCGCCTCCAGCGCCTCCCGGTAGACTTCAGACGCCGGGTTGAGGGCGCGAGCCAGGCGCAGATGGGCTCGCGCCTGAGCCGGCTTGCCGAGCTTGAACAGGCACCGGCCGAGGCAGAACTGCGCGTAGTCGTTGTCGGGAGCGGTTTCGATCATCAGGCGAAAGTGCTCGGCCGCCTGCTCGAAGCGCCCCAGAGCGAACTCCGCGCGCGCGAGCCCCTCACGAATGGACATCTTGGCCGGCTCGAGTTGCGCGGCCTGCGCCAGCAGCATGGCCGCCTGTCCCGGATGGTGATCGGCCAGCAGTGCGATTCCTTGGTTGAAGAGCGTGTAGGCCTCGCTCTCGTCCTCGAGGACGAGCTCCTTACGATCGTCGCTGCTCACGGTGACCTCAGAGGCCGAGGTTCGGCCCTGCATCCTTCATCGCCGTGAGCCCAATCTCCATGAACTGGTCCAGCTCGAGGTCGAGCTCCGAGCAGCGCGCGATGGCGTCGCGATCGACGCCGCGCGCAAAGGCGCCTTCGCGGTAGCGCTTACGAAGCGACTTGAGCTGCACGCCGGCCAGGTCCTTCTCCGGTCGCACGAGGACGGCCGCCGTGATGAGGCCGCTGAGCTGGTCGGCGGCGATCAGGGCGACGTCCATGGGCGCCGCCGCGACGGCGCCCGTCTCCGGGTTGTGCGCCGCGACGGCGTGCGTGACCTCTTCCGGCACTCCAAGCTCGCGCAGGACTCCCGCCGCGTCGGCCCCGTGCCGCGTGAAATCGCCGGCCGTCTCCTCCGCGTCCAAGTCGTGCGCCAGCCCGGCGAGGCCCCAGAGATCGGGGTCCTCCCCGAGACGGGCGGCCAGCCCGCGCATGATCGCCTCGGTGGCCAGCATGTGGCGCCGCAAGTGTTCGTTGGCGACGCGCGCCTCGACGTTCTTCAGCACCTCGGCACGAAGCTGCCCGTCCATCACTCCTCCAATGCGCGCTCGATCTCGTCGACGATGGCCGCCGCGCACCCGGCCTTGGTCGTTCGCGCGACGAACCGCTCGCCGCGCGGCCCTATGATCGTCACTTCGTTGTCGTCGCTCCCGATGCCGACGTCGGAGCGTGAGACGTCGTTGAACACGAGCAGATCGGCGCCCTTGGCGAGGCGCTTCGCGCGCGCCCTCTCGAGGTGCGGCCCCGCTTCGGCGGCGAAGGCGACGCGGAAGAGGCCCTCGCGAGCGCTCTCCGCGAGAATGTCCACGCCTCGCTCCAGCTCCAGCGTGAGCGTCTCGTGGGCGCCGCGCTCGATCTTGCCCATGTGGGCCGCCGCGGGCCGAAAGTCGGCCACGGCGGCCGCCATGATGAGCACGTCGGCGGCCGCGCTGCGCTCGCGCACCGCGGCCGCCATCTCTTCGGCGGTCTCGACGCGCGCGACGGCGTAGGGCTCGTCGTCGGCGGACTGCGTCGTGATGAGCACGACCTCTGCGCCACGCAGTGACGCCTCCGCCGCCAGGGCGCGGCCCATCTTGCCGCTGGAGCGGTTGCCGAGGTAGCGCACCGCGTCGATGGGCTCGCGCGTGCCCCCCGCGGTGACCACCACGCGCCGACCCGCCAGCGGACCAGCCGCCAAGCGCCCCAGCGCCCGGCGCACGGCCAGCCGCAAGACGGCCGGCTCTGCCATGCGCCCGGCGCCGGTCTCGCCGCAGGCAAGCTCGCCGGGCGGCGCGCCGATGACTTCCACTCCCCGCTCGCGCAGCAGACGCAGGTTTTCGACGGTGGCGGGATGCTCGTGCATCGCCCAATTCATGGCCGGCGCCACGAGCAACGGTCCGCGAAACGCAAGCGCCGTCGTGCAGAGGACGTTGTCGGCGATACCGGCGGCGAGCTTGGCGAGCGTGTTCGCGGTCGCCGGGGCGACGATCATCACGCTCGCCCGGCGCGCCGCCTCGATGTGCTCAAACCACCCCTGTTGCGCTCCCCAGGCGCTCTCGTCGTCGATGACCGGAGCCTGCGAGACGGCGGCAAACGTCAGCGGCGTCACGAAGCGCCCTGCGGCCGGCGTCATCACGACCTGAGGCTGCAGACCGTCCTTGACGAGGCCGCGTACGAGCTCCACGGCCTTGTAGGCGGCGATGCCGCCGGTGACGCCGACCAGCACCGCACGCCCGTCGACAGTGCCGGGGGCGGGAGTAGTCAAGGCCGCGTCAGTCCGGGGACTGGTACTCGATCTTGCCGTCGGCGATCTCCTCGAAGGAGATCGTCAGGAGGTTCGTGCTGCCCGTGCTGATGAGAGGCGGCGTAAGCTCCTCGAGACCGATGATGTTCTCGCCCAGGCTGTGGTAGTAGCTGTTGATCTGACGCGCGCGTTTGGCGGCGATCATCACCAGCGCGTAGCGCGACCCGCCCGCGAACGGGAGCAGTTCGTCGATGCGCGGCTTATCCACTAGCGCCCCTTTCTTCGTGCTTCAATAATCGCGGCGACTTCGCCCGCCGCTCTCTCGACATCGTCGTTAACGACAACGTAGTCGAACTCGTCCATCGCCGCCAGCTCGATCTCGGCGATCTCCAGCCGGCAGACGATGTCGTCGTCGCACTCCGTCCCTCGGCGGCGCAGCCGCAAGGCCAGTTCCGCGATACTCGGCGGGGCGATGAAGATCCCGACCGAACTGGGAATCGCGGCACGCACGGCGCGCGCGCCGGCGAGCTCTATCTCCAACACTACATCGTCGCCCGCCTCGAGCTTCGCGGCAACCTCGCCGTGCAGGGTGCCGTAGAGGGAGCCGCTGTAGTCTACCCACTCGAGGAACTCGCCTGCCTCGATCGCCCGCAGAAAGCTCTCACGATCGAGGAAGTGATACTCCCTGCCCTCTTGCTCTCCGGGACGCGGCGGGCGTGTGGTCGCCGAGACCGCCTTAACGACGCGGTCGAGGCGCTCTTGCACGACGGCGATGACCGTGCCCTTGCCGGCGCCCGAGGGCCCTGAGACGACGAACACCGAAGCCGCCTCGGGCGTCACTCGCCGAGATGGTCGAGCAGGGCCGCGCGCTGACGCTCGGAGAGCCCGCCCACCGTCTTGCTGGCGCTGATGCGGCACTGCTCCATGATGCGCGTGGACTTGACGCGGCCGCGCTTGGGCGCCGCCATGAGGAGATCGATGACCTTTGCGGTGAGCATGAAGTCCGGGGGATTCAGCAGGACGTCGCGCACGCTGACGTCGCCACTCTTGAGCTCGGCCTTGAGGGCGGCACGCCGGCTGCGCACCTCGTTGGCGCGCGCCAGCGCGTCCATGCGCTGGTCGAGCGAGCGTTCGGGAGCGGAGTTGAACTGGCGGGCCGTCGCAGACATTGCGCGAGTGTATACGACGGGATTCCGCAAGTTCAATACGCCTGCGGCGAGGCGGCCGACCGGCCCGCGCGAGACGTCACGGACAGGCGCACGCCGACGCCGCGGCGCCGGCTTTGAGCGCGACGCCGCGCGCCGAGACGGCCGTCAGACCGCGCGCCGCGAGCTCGTCGCGCAGCTCGGCGACGATGCGCGCCGGCACCTCGAGGCCGCCGAAGCTCGCCGCGCCCACGGCCACCGCCGTGGCTCCGCAGGCGATGAACTCGAGGGCGTCGAGCCCGCCGGCGATGCCCCCCATGCCGACGATCGGCACGTTCGGCAGCGCCTCCGCGACCTCGGCGACCATGCGCAGCGCGATCGGCTTGATCGCCGGCCCGCAGAGGCCGCCGGTCCGGTTGCCCAGGAAGGGCCGCAACGTCTGACGGTCCAGCACCATGGCCTTGAAGGTATTGACCAGAGAGAGGCCGTCGGCGCCGGCCTCGACGGCGGCGCGGGCCGACGCCGTTACGTCGGTGACGTTCGGTGTGAGCTTGGCAAGCAGCAGGCGCGAAGTCTCCCGTCGTGCCGCGGCGACGACGTCCGCGGTCGCCCCCGGGTCGGCGCCGATCTGCAGGCCGGTCGAGATGTTCGGGCAGGAGATGTTGAGCTCGTAGCCCTCAATGCGCGGCGTCTCCGCCGGGTTGCCGGCGAGGTGCTCCTCGATGCGACGTACAACGGCGGCGTACTGCCCGGGCTCGTTGCCGCCCACGCTGACGATGACGGGCTGCCGCAGCGCCGCCCATTCGGGCAGGCCTTGCAGGAAAGCATCGACGCCGGCGTTCTCCAGGCCGATCGCGTTGATCATGCCGCCCACGGTCTCGGTCACCCGTGGACCCGGGTTTCCGGCCCGAGGCTCCAGAGTGATCGTCTTGGGCACGTACGCCGAGAACGGGAACCGGGCGAAGTAGTCGCCCTCGCACCGTTGCGCCGTCTCGAGGAGATCGAAGGTGCCGGAGGCGCCGAGTACCGGATGAGCCAACTCCAGCGAACCGAGCTTGACGCGCAGATCGACGGCAGCGGCGGTGGCCAAGCTCACGGCAGTACCTCCTCGAGCGGGAACACCGGCCCCTCGCTGCACACCCTCTGCCGTCCCCGCGCCGTCTCGACGACGCAGCCGTGACAGGCGCCGGTCCCGCAGGCCATGTGCGCCTCCAGAGACGCGTAGCCGCGCAACCCTCGCGCCTCGCACCAGCGACGCACCGCGGCGATCATGCCGGTCGGGCCGCAGGCGTACACGACCGCGGCGGGATCTACGTCCAGCGTAAGGAGGACGTCGATAACCGTGCCGCGCCGGCCGACACTGCCGTCCTCCGAGGCGACCAGCAGGGACTCGAGCGAGAAGGCCTCGGCCAGCCGCGCGGCGCGGAAGTCGCGGAAGCCGAAGACCGCCGTCACGCCGGCGCCTGCGGCAGCCAGCTCGTCGCCGAGGTACTGCAGCGGCGCGCAACCGATGCCGCCGCCCACGAGCAGGGCCTCGCGCACACCCGCGATCGGGAAGCTGTTGCCCAGCGGGCCGGCCAGGTCGAGCGGCTCGCCCACCTCAAGGCGCGAAAGGCGCTCCGTGCCCGCGCCGCGGCGCTCGACAAGCAGGCCGACGCGATCGCGGCGCACGGTGAAGAGCGAGACCGGGCGACGCAGGAAGAAGCCGCCTCCCGGCACGGTCACCATGACGAACTGCCCCGGACGCGCCTTTGCGGCCAGGCGCGGGGCGATGAGCTCGATCGTCGTGAACAGGCCGCTGTGACGCACGCCGCAGACTCGGGCGTGCGTCGTCTCGGCCCACATATGGGCGTGTTCGAACTGTTGCGGAAGGCTCACGCCCGCCCCGCTCCCGGTGAGACAGGGGGCCGGCGACGCGCGCGGCGGGCGCCGGGCAGCCTAGGGCCGCCGGCGCCCGCCCCCGCACTCTGACGGACGGCGCGCATGCGACCTACCCGAGGTCCTCCCAGGCCACGTGACCGGCGGCCAGCGTGAGCTGCACTTTGGCGCCGAGTTCCTGACCGAGCCACGCGGAGTTGAACGAACGGGACTGCAGGCCCTCTTTGGTGACCGTCCAGCGCGCTTCGGGGTCCACGACGCACAGGTTGGCCACGGCGCCGGGCTGAACGCTGGGCGCCTCGAGACCGGCGATGCGCGCCGGAGCGCCGCTCATACGCTCGACGAGCGTCGCGAGCTCCAGCTCGCCGGACTGCACGAGGCCGCCGTAGAGGACGCTGAAGGCCGTCTCCAGACCGATGACGCCGAACGGCGCCTCCTCGAAGGGCACGTCCTTGTCTTCGGCGACGTGCGGCGCGTGATCGGTGGCGACGCAGTCGATGACGCCGCTCTTGAGCGCCGCGACGAGCGCCTGTCGGTCGCTCTCGGCGCGCAGCGGCGGGTTCATCTTGAAGTTGGGGTCGAGGGCCTCGATGGCCTCGTCGGTGAGCGTCAGGTGATGCGGCGTCACCTCTGCCGTCACCTTGACGCCGGCCGCCTTAGCCCGCTTGATGGCGACCACCGAGGCCTCGGCGCTGACGTGGTGGATGTGGACCCTGGCGTCCTCGTACTCGGCGATGTCGAGCGTGCGCGAGACGTCGAGGCTCTCGCAAAGCGAGGGGATGCCGGTGAGGCCGAGGCGCGCCGAGACCGGCGACTCGTGCATCTGGCCGCCCTTCATCAGCGAGTCGTCCTGGGCGTGGATGGCGACGAAGCTGCCGGGCACCTTCACGTACTGCAGCGCCCGGCGGATGAGCGCCGCCGCGGCCAGCGGCTTACCGTCGTCGCTGAAGCCCACGGCGCCGGCGGCGCCGATCTCGCCCATCTCGGTGAGCTGCTCGCCGGCCAGACCCTTGGTCACGGCGGCGAAGAAGCCGACCGGCACGACCGCCTGCTGCTTTGCCTTCTCGACGAGACCGCGGAAGAGCATCGCGTCGTCGATCACGGGGTTGGTGTTGGCCATCGCGAAGAGGGCGACGTAGCCGCCCGCCGCCGCCGCCCGCGTGCCCGTCGTGAGGTCTTCGGCGTCCTCGTGACCGGGCGTGCGCAGGTGGGCGTGCAGATCGACGAAGCCCGGCATGACCAGCTTGCCGGCGGCGTCGACGACGCGCACGCCGGCCGGCGCCGCGATCTCCTGCGCTACCTCGGCGATCTTGCCGTCGCGCACGAGCACGTCGCGCACAGCGTCGAGCCCGGTCTCGGGATCCACTACACGGCCGCCCTTGATCAGCAACTCGGCCGCAGGGCCCCGCTTGCACCATGTCCGCTCCATCACAGCTCCTCCCCAGCAGCGCGGTCGCTGTACCCGTCGATGGTCCTGTACAACACCGCCATGCGCACCGCCAGGCCGCTGAAGACCTGGTGGGCGATGAGGTTCTCCTCGTCGTCGGCGATGTCCGAGGCGATCTCGACGCCGCGGTTGATG
>ENA-ORXD01000389-ORXD01000389.1-sediment-metagenome-genome-assembly--contig:-NODE-389-length-59491-cov-4.856061_pt1 | contig 59491 bp, 43 predicted proteins | sample MGYA00237862_ERZ511471 | MGnify/ENA metagenome assembly ERZ511471
TTCACAATTCCAAAGTATCTCCGTTTCTTCCTGGTGCCACAGCTGAGGCCCGGCCAGCGCAAGTTCCTCTTTGTTGACAGTATTCTTTTTGCTGTCGACTAATCCACCGCCCCAATCGCCAAACATGACCGTGATATTATTTCGGTTACAATAGGACAGAATATGAGACAGCGGTTCCAAATGAAATTCCGAATCGTATTTGCCCTTGTTATTGTAGCGATGATCGCCACTAATCATACAGCGAATAAAGCTGGGTTTCATGAAATCGAGCCGTTGGTATAGTTTGTTCCAATCAGCTTCTGAAATGGGAAGATTCCACGACGAATACGCCTGAGGATAAGGGTCCCACTGGGCACCATTCCCAATGTATCCGGCCGTAATCGTATCGTTTGTTTTTACCAGAATAGTCGGAATACTTTTTTGTCTTGGCGTGGTGCATCCCGCAAAAAGAAAAGCTGCTTCCGACATCGCGATGAGCAGAGGAATCATTTGACGTATGAACCCGGACTTAAGCTGTTGAATAGTGTTCATAGTTAGTTTACTAAAAAGTGCAGAAACAGAATTTCTCTGTTTCTGCACTGGGTGAAAATTGATTATTGCTTTGTTAAAGTGTACCACAAGCGGGTTACAAACTGGAATTTATTCTGGTTATCCCCGTAATAATCGTTCCAGTTGATGTTCCAGTCAAAGTCGCCTGGGGCAAGTTCATAAACCAGGGTGGTGCCGTCGAATGAAGATTTGCCCGGCATGGTGTACGACTGACCATTTTCCATGGTGATAGTGACGGAGTTGTTTGGATTGATGTAGTAGGTTCCTTTTCCTTCCGGAAGTTGATCGAACTTGAAACTCCAGTCTTTACCGGATGGAGTATAAATATAAGATGCGTATTGACCGTCAGGGCCGGGATCGCGCTCATAGCTTCCGTAAACAGCTCCTGCATCTGTTATTCCGCTGAGGACGCCAAATGTAATTATATCGTCAAGCCCGGGAGCAATTTCAGGGAATTTGGCAACCACTGTTGATGCGCCAGCATTGCCCCAGCCGTAACCATCGTCCCACGTAAATTCGTAGCTGGCAATTGTCCAGGTACCTTCGTACGGATTGTTAAACATTGCCAGATGTACGGTCCATTCGCGGGTTTCTCCTGATTGGGAAGTTACTTTGTAAACAGCTGAATGATCAGCAGATTGTGAAAAATCGATAGCTGTTCCGGAAGCAGGATCCATAGTAGCACCATAGGAAACAGCCAATTGTGGAGCCGCTGTTTTGAGCGCATCCTCCGAACCATAAATAGTCATATAAACATCCGATGAATCGGCCGTATTCACAATTATAGGTGTTCCTACCTGATCCTGAATTTTCGCGTCAACAATGGAACGCTCGTTACTTTTGATATCCTTCAGGTAATAATCTTCCTTGCTGCACGAAAACAGCGTTAACAGGAAGAAGGATAATATGATGAAATAATGTCTTTTCATTTTTTATTCGTTTAGAAGTTTGTCAAACAAACATTTGCCAATTGCTTGGGAAACTTGTTCCTGTTATTGCGTCAAAGCCGGGTTGTTATCGATTTCGCGTTGCGGAATATCGTAGAAATACGCCTCTGTCTGGTTATCGGTAATACTCATGCCGTATTTGTCGTGCAGCACTTTTTCGATGTTGTGAGTCCGGCGTAAATCATACAACCGGTTACCTTCAAAGGCAAGTTCATACGAACGTTCATCCAAAACTTTTTGTCTGAAGTCGGTTTCGCTTAGTCCGGGCGTCAGATCCGGCAAACCGGCTCTTTCCCTGATTTTATTTACCCAACTGTAAGCTTCGGCGGTAGGTCCTGCAGCTTCGGCATATACCAAGGCGATATCAGAGAACCGAAGAACTGGGATATAATGCTGCGACTGGTCGCTGGTTGTTCCCTGGTTTTTGTCGATGTATTTCAGTGTAAACGGATATTCCATCCCTCCTCCGGGATAGTATCTCTTGGAACCATCGGCCAGCTTAACGGTATCGATAATTAGTTCGGTTTTGCGCAGATCGGTTGGATCGAAGCTGTTATAGAATGCTGAAGTTGTTTGCATGTGGTTCCAGCCGTCCCGGATGGTAATGCTATAGTTCGGACCAAACGAAATAGCAGCTCCATCGATGTACGGAACCAGCAGCATTGATAATTTAGAGTAGTCCCCTTCTTCTTTAGAGCCATCTACATGAACAGCAACGCTAAAAATGAATTCGTTGCCAATTTCATTATCGACGTCCCAGAGTGCCGGTAAACTGCCGGTCCAAAAAGTATATGAGGTTTGATTATCAAGAACCTTGGCGGCATATTGTGTTGCTTTAGTATAATATGAATCGGGGTCGCTAATGAAATCATAACTGGGAACGCCGGAAGCTGTAGCCGACGCCAGCTGAAGATATACCTTCGAAAGCAGTGCTTCTGCAGCTACCTTATTGGCACGGCCATCGCGAACGGTGTAATCCATCAGACTGTCGGCCTTCGTCAAGTCAGATTCGATTAATGCATAGATATCGCTCATAGGAGAAAGCGGAACAGGCAATTCACTGGCGCTGGTGACGGGCTGAGTTCGCATAGGAACGGAACCAAATAAACGAACCAGGTTGAAATAGTGCAGAGCACGCAGGAAATAAGCTTCACCAGTATATTCGTTCTTATCGTTTGCATCCATTTGAATACCATCGATGTTGCTTAGTAAGGCATTCGAACGATTAATTCCGATGTAAGAGTTGGTGAATACCGCTTCCAGATCCGGATTGCTTGGTGTGGTTGTCCACAAATCCAATTCGTGGTCTTCGACCTGGGCATCCGGTTTTAACGTAAACTCCTCTGTTCCCAGACTCTCTGCATAATACAGATAACGGGAATACAGTTCGATATTTGGTAGCGCGTCATAGCAGTAAGCCAATGCCGAATAGGCATCGTTGGAGGATTGATAGAACTCATCAGAGCTTAAGAATCCATAGGGTTGCTCATTCAGTGAACAACTGGTTATGGTGAGTGAAATACTTATCAGATAAGCAATTTTCCGTAGTATTTTCATGATTTTCATATTCTTTGGATTGAACTTTAAAACGTGAGATTCAGACCGGTAGTGAAGGTTGTCGGACGTGGATAGCCAGCACCCTGGTACAATCCATTAAGGCCAACTTCCGGATCGTAACCGGAGAACTTGGTGAATGTCCAGAGGTTGTCGCAACTAACATAGATACGAAGGCTCTTCAGCCAGGAGATACTGGCCATGTCATTGGTGTAGCCAAGTGTAACGTTTTGGAGTTTCAGATACGAACCATCCTCAATCCACCAGTTGGATAGGTAAACTGCCCTGGCTGAGTTAAGGCTGGGATAATCATTGGTAGGATTATCAACGGTCCAGCGTTTCATCTTCGAACTTCCCTGATTCAGACGTTGGAAGTTCACAACTTTATTTCCGTAAACACCAGCCAAATCGACACTCATGTCGAAATTTTTGTATTTCAGATTGGTGTTGAATCCATAGAAGAATTTTGGTTCCGGGTTACCCAAATCTACCTGGTCATAGGCATCAATCTCGCCGTTGCCGTTTACATCAACATATTTGAATTCGCCGGGATTTGCCATGGTACCGACCATTCCAGCAGCCAATCCTTCCGACCGGGTCTGAACGATTCCGTCCATCCTGTAGCCATAAAAGAAGTTCATCGGCTTTCCATTGGTCAAATAGTTGATAGGGCTTCTGAATTGCTCGAACTCTGAATTATTGCCACTGGGAACAATGTAAGTCACGCCATCAACTGTAGCCGTATGGTAATCGTAGTTAACCACTGTATTTTTGTTATGAGCAATGTTGAAACTGGCGTCCCACGTAAAATTGTGGCTTTGAATAATGTTGCCATCCAATGTGAATTCATAACCTTTGTTGGTCACCTCGCCATCGTTTTGGTACTGTTTGTGGTATCCCGATGAAATCGCTACATCCACCAGGCGTAAAAGACCGGTGGTTTTTTTGCTGTAATAATCGGCTGTTAGCCGGAGGCGGTTGTTGAAGAAGCCCAAATCAGTTCCTACGTTATACTGTGCGGTTGTTTCCCATTTCAAGCCTTTGTTGGCAAGCCCCTGGTAAAATTTCCGCGATTGCGAATCGGAAGTATAAACAATACCGGGACCATATCCGGTCACCCATTGTCCGTCCATCCAGTATATGGAAGATCCCAGGCGATCGAGAGTCTGGTAAGGAGATATAGCCTGATTACCGGTTATACCGTATGATGCACGGAGTTTGAAGAGATTCCAGACGTCCGTTTGCGGGAAAAACGATTCGTTGTTCACATTCCAGGCCAGTGCCACTGACGGGAAATAACCAAAACGGTTGTTGGCTCCAAATTTGGATGACCCGTCAGCTCTCATCGTGAAAGTGACATAGTATTTTTGGTCATAGTTATAGTTGACGCGACCCATGTAGGAAAGTAGCATAGTTTGAATGGATCCATTCGAAACCTGTTTGGTGGTAGCGTTATCAATATTTTGGTTCTGGAGGAAATCATTGGTAAAATCCTTTCCAATCAGGGAAGAGGTGCGTTGCGTAAACTTCTCATATGAAGTACCTGCCATGATGTTGAAATTGTGCTTCTCAGCAAACGTCTTTTTATAGGTGAGGTAGTTGTCCGAGATCAGACTAATTCCTTCATAATTACCAATCGTTCCATAACCATGATATGCATAACCTGAACCACCGTATGTGCTTGGTTCATAATAGTCACTGATCGATTCGCCATACTTCACCGTAAGGTTGGAACGGAAGGTCAATCCACTGAAAATTTCCCAGTTGATGTAACCGGTTGTAAAGAAATCAACATTCTTTTCCTTATTCAGAATTTCATTGGCAACGGCAACCGGGTTGCTATAATCCTGCAAACCAATGGAGAAATAATTGCCGTTCTCATCGTATACCGGGAAAACAGGAGAACGTCCCTGTGCACCTGCCGCATTGGAGTGCCGCTGGTTGATGAAAGAGAAGTTCATATTTACGCCGATATCCAGATTTTTCGACAGTTTCTGATCAATTTTTACATTGCCCGTATATTTTTCATATTCATTGTTTATCACAATACCTGGCTGATTCAGGTAACCCAACGAAATGAAATATTTGGTTTTATCGGTGCCGCCACGGGCCGAAACAGTTGTCTTCTTCGTTTGGGCTGTCTGGTAAATTACATTGGGCCAGTAGGTCTTATATTTCCACTGTTTGCTGGCAATTTCCATTAAGGACGGGTAGTAAGTTCCGTACTGCTCTGCGCCTACATACAATGGAGGATAGCCCGCGTTTGAACGACTTTCATTGTCAAGTTGAGCATAGAGATAAGGATCAAAAATCAGGTCAAATGGTTTGAGCAAGGTGGCCCATGATAATTGAGAATTTACGGTGATAACCGACTCATTCGCTTTCCCTTTTTTGGTTGTAATCATGATAACACCGTTTGCTCCGCGCGAACCGTAAATGGCGGTGGCTGATGCATCTTTCAAAACATCCACCGAAGCGATGTCGTCAGGGTTGATTTGCTTCAGGTTTCCGGCGTCTCCCATGGGAACACCGTCAACCACATAAAGCGGATTATTGTCAGTAAATGAATTGTTACCACGAATACGAATAGTACTGCCCGATCCCGGTTCGCCGGATGAACTCAATACCTGTAAACCGGCACTTCGGCCTTTCAGCAGATTATCGATAGATGTTGCCGGACTTTCACTTAGATCTTCAGCTTTTACCTGGCCAACTGAACCGGTCAAATCACGTTTATTGACGGTTCCGTAGCCAATGACAACAACTTCATTTATTTTCTTGAGATCCTGATGCATGGCAATGTCCAGCATCGATTTGCCATCTACCGGTACAGCTTGTTGCTGATAACCAATAAATGAAACTTCCAGTACCGCATTAGCATTTTGTACTTTAATTTCGAAGTTACCGTCGACATTGGTAACTGTTCCGTTATTAGTCCCTTTTTCAAGTATCGTTGCTCCCGGTATTGGAGCTCCTTGTTCATCTCTTACTATTCCTTTCACCATCAACGGTTGGGAATAAGCAAGCAATGATCCGATAAGGAATATCCCCAGCAGAAATGCTCTTAGGAAAAAGTGTGATTTTTTCATAAATAAGGATGTTAATTTTATTTAAATACAAGGGTCAAATCTAGATTATAATTAGGCATCGATATGCAAATATTCAGTCATATGATGATATAATTATGAATAGATGCAGTCCATTAAGAGATGTATTTTAACGGGTGGAAATTATATAATTCAGAAAAAGAGTTTGTTGTGTATTTTAAATTCGTGTACGCGATGATGAAAATATGAAGTAAAAGTGTTATAATTGTGCCTTTAACAAATACTATTACGAGGTTCTAATTACACTTTTCATGAGTAGAATTGTCAGAGAAATCACGCCTATTGCAGAGGATGATTTTTTCATCATCATGAATCATTTCAATGCGAAATTTGATTTTCCAATTCATTATCATCCCGAATTTGAGTTGAATATAGTCTTGAATTCACAGGGAAAGCGGATTATAGGAGACTCCATTATGGATTATGGAGATAATGACATGGTGTTGATTGGCCCCAACACTCCGCATGCATGGACAGGAGATGAAGAAAATAAGGATGCACATGTTATTACGATTCAGTTCCAAAACGATTTTTTAGACGAGAAGACATTGAATCGAAAACTGGTACTTCCCATTCGGGATTTGTTAGTCAAAGCGAGGAGAGGTGTATGGTTTCCGCCTGAGGTGACAAGCACAGTTTATGAGCGTGTGAATTCATTATGCGAAAACCAGGGGTTTGATTCTTTGTTGGGATTCCTCTCTATTTTGTATGATCTTTCAATCTCAAGAGATTATAAGATATTGGCGACACAGTCGTATGTTGGTCATTTTGATTTTTCCCGAAGTCGGAGAATTGCCATTGCCAACGAGTATATCCAAAAAAATATTCACCAAAACATCAAGATTAAGGACGTGGCTGAATTGGTAAATATGTCGGAAACAGCATTTAGTCATTTTTTTAAGAAACGGACTCAACGCCCATTTACTGATTATGTAACCGACTTACGCGTGGGATTTTCAGCAAGGTTATTGATTGAAACTGAAAAGACAATTTCTGAAATTTGTTATGAAAGTGGATTTAATAATCTCTCGAACTTTAACCGGACTTTCAGAAAAAAGAAAGGTTGTACACCTACCGAATTCAGAGCTCAGCAAAAGCTGATAACGAAGTATTAATAACCAGTGGGTTGACTAATAGGAATCGATTTATTGGTTTTAGGACATAAAAAAAGCGCCCTTCTAAAGGACGCTTTACTTTTTTGATGATGCAAAAATTATTTATTCACCACGTAGGTGTAGTTGTTTTTATCGCCAACCGATAATACAACCTGATATTGACCGGGTTTTGCTGCTTCGAAATCGAAGATGCGACCAAGACTTACGTCTTTACCCAGATTTTCTTCATGAATCAGATTGTTACTAGCGTCGTAGAGGTAAACTTCAACATCGTCTTTGCTCAAGTTCAGGTAGGAAAGTTTGAGCGTGTTATTTGTGAACTTGAATGTCGGAGCGATGTCTTTGTTATCGGCAACTTCATCAATCATATTGGCATGACCATCAACTACGTTGAAAGGTTGAACCAAAGTTTTGTTGCCGGAACGAACGCGCAGGTTGTAGTTACCATCTTCCATTTTCGAGAAATCGAATGCCTTGAAATACTGGCTTCCCGATACATTGCTTTTGTTATAGTAAACTACGCTCCCCAGGTCATCTTCAATGGTAATACTCATTGGTTGTGTTCCGGGGTTGATGACCGAAACAATGGAGAGATCCGAATTATCTTTTGTATAAACTGATGTCTTACCACTTGCCAATGCTTGGCCAATTGTAACAACCAGGAAGAACGCGCTCAAACTTACTACCATTAAATTTTTGCTCATCATTGTTTTAAAGTTTGTTGTCTTCATAGCTTTTAATATTAAGAGGTTTTACTCTGCAAATATAAACATGTTATACAGCATATGTTGTAAAACATACATTACTGCTGCTTTAACTCTACGTGATCGGAAACGGGAATTGATAATGAATATGATCTTAAATTGAAGTATAAAGACAATGCTCTATTGTAATATGCAGAATATCAGTTTACTTAAGTGTGATCTTTGTGTGATCTCGAGTGTGCTTCCAGTTTGAAGTTTGGCATGATAGATGAATTTTTTTCATCAAAAACTCTACTTAGGTAAAAATTTTAATAATTCAATTCAGGAAAAACGCGGTAATTAGATTTATTTTGACTTTTCAAATGGTTGGTTTATCCCGAAAAGGTTGGCAACCTGCGTTTCAGATAAATAGTAATTCATGAATATTCGGATATTACAATTAATAGAAGGTGCCCGACAAGCGGAAGGTCTTGCGGTTATCATCGATGTGTTTCGGGCATTCTCCACGGCCTGTTATGCAATGGAGCGAGGAGCAACACGTATTATCCCAACTGGTGATATAAAAGATGCATTTCGCCTGGCCGAAGAAATTCCCGGCTCCATCCTAATGGGTGAGCGCAATGAAAGAAAAGTTCCCGGGTTTCAATACGGAAATTCACCAACTCAGATTCTCGATGCCGATTTATCGGGAAAAACGGTCATTCACCGAAGTAGTTCCGGTACTCAGGGAATTGTGAATGCGGTGAATGCCAACGAAATCATCACAGGTAGTTTTGTGAACGCTGCTGCGATTGCACAATATATTATGTACCGTTCGCCGGAAACGGTGAGTTTGGTTTGCATGGGCTACAATGGAGAACGTCCGTCGCAGGAGGATACTTTTCTGGCTGAATACATTCAGGACCTCTTAACAGGAAAGCCCACCCACTTTGCTGAGATGGTGGAGGTTCTTCGCGATGGTGACGGAGCCCGGCTGCTCGATCCGGCCACCAGCGAATGGTCGCCAGCCACCGATTTTGATTTGTGTCTTTCCCTCGATCGTTTCGATTTTATTTTGCGATTGGAGGAAGATAAAGGCATTCGCTATCTGAACCGGATAGATTCCCGTACGTTTGAGATGAAAAAATAACCGTAAACCGAAATAACATGCTCTATAATTTTGATGAAGTGATTGACCGCAGAGGAACTGACTGTGTTAAATATGATCGGTTAGAGCAATTTTGCGGTAATCCAGATGCCTTGCCCATGTGGGTAGCCGATACTGATTTTAAAGTGCCCAATTTTATTATGGAGGCCATTCGCGAGCGGGCCAATCACGAGGTGTTGGCTTATTCTTTCCGCCCCGAAAGTTACCACCAGTCCATTATTAACTGGATGAAAAAGCGGCATGGCTGGAATATTGAGCGTGAATGGATTTCTTTCAGCCCGGGTGTGGTACCGGCCATTACCATGTTAATTATGGCACTCACCGAATCGGATGAGAAAGTAATTGTGCAGCCGCCGGTTTATTTCCCTTTTTTCACTTGCGTGAAAGGCTCGGGCCGGACGATGGTAGAGAATCCGTTGAAGTTGGAAAATGGGCGGTACTATTTCGATTTTGAAGATCTGAAAGCAAAGATTGACGATAAAACTAAAATGCTCCTGCTTTCCAGTCCGCACAATCCGGGGGGCATGGTTTGGACAAAGGAAGAACTTACTGAGCTCGGACGTATTTGCAAAGAAAAAGGTGTCATAATCGTTTCTGACGAGATTCATTCCGACCTGATTTATCCCGGACACAAACATGTTCCACTGCCTTCTATTTCAGCAGAGCTGGCCGAAATCAGTGTGGTTTGCATGGCGCCTAATAAGACGTTTAATATTGCCGGGCTTTCTACGGCTTTTCTGGTCATTCCGGAAAAGAAAATGAGGGTGCGGTACGAACGCATGATGAATGTGATTCACGTGCACGGAGGCAATATTTTTGGTACCGTTGCTACCGAAGCCGCTTACACTTATGGTGAAGAGTGGCTTGGAGAATTGCTCGAATATCTTCAGGGGAACCTGAAATATTTGAATGATTTTATGGCGGATCGGTTGCCAAAAATCAAGGTGATGCAACCGGAGTCGACGTTTTTGGTTTGGCTTGATTTACGCGATTATGGTTTCAGCGAAAAAGAGATGAAAGAAATTCTGGTAAATAATGCCGGTGTGGCCATGAATGTAGGAAGTACGTTTGGAACAGGTGGTGAGGGATTTTTCCGGATGAATATTGGTTGTCCGCGTTCTACGCTGCAAGAGGGGCTGGCGCGTCTTGAAAAAGCCTTGCGGGTGTTATAATTAAGGAAACAATGTCGGGGATTAGCTAATCCTCGACATTACCTGATCAGCCAATTCAACTAAATCCTTCTTGTTGATTTCCGCCACATCGAGATCTGCCAAACATTTTAATGCTTCATTATGGTAATGACGCATGAGTTTTTGTGCCTCTTCATTAACCAAAGCATCGTTATATAATTGAGTAACAGCCTCAATTTTTTCTTCCGGAAGAAAAGCTTCTTTGGTGATCCAGTTTTGTAACTGTTCTTTTTTCTCACCCTGTAGTTTTTCCATTGTTTTTAGCAGCAGGAATGTTTTTTTGTTGCTCAGGATATCGCCGCCAATCTTCTTGCCAAAGACATTTGGATCACCGTATACATCTAGCCAGTCATCCTGCAATTGAAACGCAAGGCCTATGTTGATGCCGAAATCATACAGCAGCTTGGCCTGTTTTTCCGGGGCACCGCCAATGATAGCACCAAGTTTAAGTGCCGCCGCAATTAAAACAGCTGTTTTCAACCGGATCATTTCGATGTATTCATCAACTGTTACATCCTGCCGGCTTTCAAAATCCATGTCAAATTGCTGACCTTCGCAAACCTCCAGTGCTGTGCGTGAGAAAAGTTTCAGGAGTTCAGGAAGGCTGTCAGAGGACGATTGTGCCAGGTATTCATAGGCGAGAATTAACATGGCATCGCCACTTAGAATGGCCGTATTGGGATTGAATTTCAGGTGGACAGTTGGTTTGCCCCGGCGAACCGATGCATTGTCCATCAAATCGTCGTGTAGCAGAGTGAAATTGTGGAATACCTCAATGGCAGTCGCTGCGGGCAAAGCTTGTTCTGTGATGTCGGCAAACAGGTTAGCCGCCATTAAAACGAGCAAAGGACGCAGTCGTTTCCCTCCCATGTCAAGGGTATAAGAAACTGGTTTGTACAACCCTTTTGGTGAAGACTCATCAATTTTTTTCTGCTCCTTCTTTAGCTCATTAAGAAAGAGGTTAAGCAGTTCCTGCTGGCTTTTCATTCATCGATTTTTAAATCCTTCTCGTCAGTTTCCGGCTTTTGTCCGAGGGGCTTTGTTCCTTCTATCCGTAACTCATCATGTTCGATGTCTTCTTCCTCATCAAAGATTTCGAGGAAAGGTTCTTCGAAGTACCGTGTGGTTGCACGTCGCTGTAACTGCATGAGCAGTGCCGGTAACAGTATCAGGTTCGAAATCAGTGCCACTAGCAAAGTCAAGGAAACCAACACCCCAAGAGCTACAGTTCCACCAAAACTCGACAGACTGAAGATGCCGAATCCGAAGAAAAGTACAAAAGAGGTATAAATCATACTAAAGCCGGTTTCGCGTAAAGCGAGTATTACCGATTTGCCTATATTCCAGTTTGTTAATCGAAGTTCTTGGCGATATTTGGCCAGGAAGTGAATGGTGTTGTCGACCGATATTCCAAATGCGATAGAGAAAACCAGAATAGTGGATGCTTTAATGGGAATTCCGGTAAAGCCCATTACCCCAGCGGTAAAAAGCAATGGAATGACGTTAGGAACGAGCGAAAGGAATACCATGCGACGCGAGTTGAACATGAGCGCCATGAAGGTGGCAATCAGAAAAACGGCAAGTCCCAAACTCTGGAAGAGGTTTTTCACCAGGTATTGTGTTCCTTTTACAAACATTACCGATGCGCCTGTAACAGTCACATGATATTTGTTGGGAGGGAATGTTTTAGCCGCTTCTTTCCGGATACGGCTCAACAAATTTTCCATACGGTTGGTGCCTACATCTTTCATCCGGAAACTGATTCGAGTCTCCCGTTTGGTGCTGTCAATAAAAGATTTCAGGTCGCCGATTTTCCCACTCGATTTTCCGACATAAGAGAAAATAAACGACTGCTCACGGTTGTTGGGCAGTGAATAATACTTCTCGTTTCCGTTGTAGAAAGCCTGTTTAGCAAATTTCAGCACGTTTACTAATGAAAGCGAAGGTGACAGATCCTTATATTTTGACAACGCATTGCTGAATTCGTCAATTTTTTGGAGATTGGAAATCCGCAAAACGCCGTTGGGATATTCGGTATCAACCGTGATTTCTAACGGCATGAGTCCGTCAAAATTCTTTTCAAAAAACTTCAGATCAAGATAAATCGGATCGTTTTTTGGTAAATCGTCTACCATGTAACCGGTACTTTTCATTCGGGTAATACCCACAATGCTTAACAGGAGAATAATACCAAATGAAATATAAATACCGCGTTGGTTGTGCTGCGTGATATAAACAAACTTGTCGATAATCTTTCCGATGAAATTATTATCGAGATGGCGCATATCCTTATCTGCCGGCGGATCGAGAATAGTGAAAGCCGTAGGAATGATAATGAGTGAAGTCATGAAAACCGCCATGATATTCACTGAAGCAATCAGACCGAATTCGCGCAGAATAGAACTGCTGGTCACCAAAAACGTGGCAAAACCCGAAGCAGTCGTCAGGTTGGTTAGGAACGTCGCGTTCCCGATTTTCATTATAGTACGTTGCAGGGCTTTAATTTTATTTCCGTGCCCTTTGTATTCGTTGTGGTATTTATTAACCAGGAAAATGCAATTGGGAACCCCGATAACAATCAGCAACGGGGGAATCATTCCGGTGAGCAAGGTGATCTTGTACCCAAGTATGGCCATTAACCCAAGTGTCCAGATGACACCAATTAAAACCACTGTTACCGGAAGAATGACCGCTTTAAATGAACGGAAGAACGTAAACAAAATAATAATTACCACAGCCAGCGCTGCCAGGATAAACATCAGAAACTCCCGTTTGATCTTCTGCGAGGTAACTACCCGGATATAAGGCATCCCTGAATAATGCACCTTTACCCCAGTGTCCGATTGAAATTGGTTACCCACCTTTACGATTTGATTGACCATCTTTTCGCGTTGAGGTGTGGCCATCAGGGCCTTGCTCACCGTAATGGCCATCATGTAGGTGCTGGTTTTTTCGTTGTAAAGCTGTCCTTTGTAAAAAGGTAAGGTATGCAGTTTTTCCACCAGGGTATCGAGTTGTTCCTGCGATTGGGCCCTTGGCGGGAAGATGCTGTCGAATTTGAATTTGTGTTCTATCTTGTCCTTGTAGATATCGTAAGCGTTGGCAACCGAGATCATGCCTTCAACACCGTCAATTTTTTTTAGCTGGGAGGCCATTTCGTCCCAGCGGTTGAAATGGTCGATGCGGAAGAAGTTGGAATCTTGTACCCCGATAACAATAATGTCGGAACCGGCGCCAAATTTTCGGATAAAATCCTGATTTTCCTGGTAAACTGAATCTTTTTTAGGTAACAAGGGGGCATATTCATACGAAAGCTGCACCTGAGGTGCTTTAAATCCCATGTAAATGGTGATTCCCAGCAGAATAACTGAGAGAGCAATCCGGTATGATAAAATGAAGCGTGCTATTCTTCTCCACATAGTAGTCAAATGAAATCCCCGCGAAATTAATGTTTAATTGGTGGAATTGAAAAGAATATGCCATTTTACTTGTCATGCTGCTGAGAGTGTTAGGTTAAAAGCCAATGTTTTACGTGATAACGTTTAGGAAAGGTTATTTTAGTTCAATATTTAGCGGGCAAATTGTTTTTGCCGGAAAAATGGCGAAATTTATGTCGTTCCCTTTTCAGTATTGTGTCAAAAACTTTTAAATTCGGCACTACCTAACCCCCTTTACCAGAATGATGAACTACGGATTTGTAGATTTTCTGAGGCTCCTGGGCTCGCTGGCTGTATTCCTTTTCGGGATGAAGCTGATGAGCGAATCGCTGCAAAAGGTAGCGGGCAATAAAATGCGTGTCATCCTCGCATCGATGACGGCTAACCGCATGCGGGGCGTCTTTACCGGTATTCTTATCACCACATTGATCCAATCATCGTCGGCTACTGTCGTTATGATTGTCAGTTTCGTGAATGCCGGATTACTTTCCCTTCTCGCATCCATTAGTGTGGTGATGGGGGCCAATATTGGTACCACCGTTACTGCCTGGATTATTTCGCTGTTCGGATTCAAATTTAATATCACGCAAATAGCCCTTCCTATGGTGGGATTGGCTTTGCCGATACTCTTTTCCCGTAACCGAACCAAGAAATCATGGGGCGAGCTTGTTATGGGATTCGGTTTGCTTTTCATCGGACTCGATTTCCTAAAAATGTCTGTGCCCGATGTCAGCAGCAATCCCGAAGTACTTGGATGGTTATCGCAATATGCCAACCTGGGATACCTGGGGTATATTTTATTCATGCTTATTGGTACGCTGTTAACCATTTTGATACAATCCTCCAGTGCTACTATGGCATTAACCCTTGTGATGTGCAATAACGGTTGGATTAGTTTTGATATGGCTGCGGCCATGGTGCTGGGCGAAAACCTGGGAACGACCATTACAGCCAATGTGGCTGCCTTGGTAGCCAATACCAATGCCCGGAGGGCAGCAAGGGCTCATTTGATTTTCAACCTTATTGGGGTGGTTTGGATGATTATCATCTTTCCATTCTTTCTTAAGGGAGTTGCTTTACTGACAAAAGAGCTTGGTGGAGGAGACCCGTTTGAGACGAGCAATGCCATGCCGGTAGCGCTGGCTTTGTTTCACACCTTGTTTAATGTATTGAATATGGCGCTGCTCATTGGGTTTACCCGTGTGCTTGCCCGCATCGTTATTCGTATAGTTCCTGAACGCAAAGAGGAGGCTGAGGCCGGTATCAACCTGCAGCACATTAAAATTGGATTGCTGTCGACACCGGAAGCATCGCTTTACCTGGCTCGCGAAGAAATTTCACTTTTCGGACAGCGGGTTTCGAAGATGTTCGCTGACGTTCAGGAACTGTTGACCGAAATTCCGGACAAGAAATTTGAGCAACGTTTTGAGAAACTCGAACTGGAAGAAAAGGCCTGTGATCGTATTGAGATCGAGATAGCCAATTACCTGACCAAGGTCGGAGAGACAAGGTTGAGTGTGCGAAATTCCCGGGTGTTATCATCCATGTTCAAGCTGATTGACAACATCGAAAGCATTGGAGATTCCTGTTATAATATTGCACGCGCCTTTAACCGGGCGCATCAGCAGGAAATTACCTTTTCGGGAAAACCGATTGAAAACCTGGAAATTCTATTCAGCCTGGTAGCCGATACCATACAAATCATGGAATCCAACCTGAAGACAGAAGAGCAGGTGGATGCTACAGTTGCACGGAAGAAGGAGGAAGAAATAAATGTTTTCAGGGACATTCTAAAGACAGAACATCTGGACAACCTGGAAAAGGGGATGTACAATTACCAGAAAGGCAGTATTTACAACGATATTTTCAACGAATGTGAACGACTGGCCGATTATGCCATCAATGTATCTGAATCGCTCGAATCGGTAAGTGCCAATCTCTGATAAAACAAAATCCCCCGGAATAACGGAACAATCCTTATCCCCGGGGATTCAATTTTTTTGTGAAAGCTTCTGCTATTTGTCCTTCGGCTTAGCTTCCGGCTGAACCGGAGCAGACTGAGGTTTCGGAGCTACTCCTGAACCGCTGCCCATCGAACATTTCCCGGTAAACTGAGCTCCCGGCTCAACCGATAGTTTGCCCATGGTCAGGTCGCCATTAATAATGGCTGTGTTTTTCAGAGTCATCAGTTCAGAAGCAAAAATTTCCCCTTCAAGATTCCCCATAATGTCGGCTAACCGGCAACGGACTGTTCCTTTTACCCTGGCATCAGGACCGAGTACAACCCGGCCTTTGCATTCAAGGTTTCCCTCCAGTGAACCGTCGATTCGAATATCACCATCCGATTTGATATCCCCTTTAATCATGGTATCTTTTGCAATAGTATTCAGTGCTTTCACTTCGTTTTGGATGATGGGTTTTGCCATTTTCTTCGGTTTTAACGTAAACAACTTGTCTTGACTTTAGCCGATGAAGATAATAAAAGCCAGCAAGTTTTGAAACTGTTCATCAACAGTATTCTTTCAAAATATTGAATGAAACGTGTGTACTTATCAATAAAAGGGTAGGATGGGAGGGAATTTTAAAAGAAAATGAGGAGAAAATAGAAAGGCCTTCCTGTATACAGGAAAGCCTTTCTAAAGCCATGAAAAAACCAAATAGACAGAAAGAATACTCTTTCTGCTATGGAAATCAAACAGTAATTTCTTTTTCAATAACGAGTTTTCCCCTGTAGTGGCCGCACTCATTACATACTGTGTGATACTTTACAGTAGCACCGCAGTTGGAACAGGTTGCCATGGTAGCAGGAGTTGCTTTATAATGCGTTCTGCGCTTATCCCTTCTCGTTTTCGACGTTCTGTGTTTCGGATGTGCCATTTTAAATCAACTTTACTTAGTTACCAATAATTTTTTTCAAATCATTCCATCTCGGATCGATAGGTTCATCGTCGTCTCCGGGATGATCGTATTCATCAAGCTTGTCCAGCATATCCGGGTCACATGTACTGTCACCGTTTTCATCCTCTGGATGAACATGCCGTGCCGGTAAGCTCAGAACAATAAATTCATATATCAAGTGACCTGCCTCTACCTGGTGATCATGCGGGTGGAGATACATCACTTCGTCGTCATCGTCCATCTTCTCCTCACTGAACTTCACGTAAAGCTTAAATTCGTTGTCCAGTGGCTGGGTATAATTGTCCAGACACCGGTCACAAACCAACTGCACGCTTCCGGTCAGTTTAAAGACTAGTATTAAGTAGGTCGTACGCTTTTCGAGTTCTACCTCGATATTTACTTCGCCACTTTCAATCTCCGACTCTTCAAACTCCCTGAAAAAGCGATCGTCAACTTCAAACTGAAACAGATGTTTCCCCTCTTTCAGTCCGGAGAAAGGAATGATATAGTTTTTCAGGTATTTCACAACCTTCCTTTTTTAGCTTTGCAAAAGTATAAATTTTTAATATACAACAGAAAAAAACCTGAGAATTTTGAAATTCTTAATATTAAACGGGTTGAGTAATTTTCTCTGTCAGGTTTTCGTTCGAGTGAAGCACGATGCGGAATGTAGTGCCTTTGTTTATCTCCGAGTGTTTGACAGATATATGTCCGTTATGGTAATTTTCGATAATGCGTTTAGCCAGAGATAATCCCAGTCCCCAACCTCTCTTTTTGGTGGTATAACCGGGGCGGAAGACTTCTCTGAAACTGGTCTTCGGTATTCCCTTTCCGGTGTCTGTCACGTCAATATACAGTTCTTCCGGTGCAACATATAGCGACACGTTGATTTCTCCTTTCCCTTCGATGGCATCGATGGCATTTCTACAGAGATTTTCGATGACCCACGAGAAAAGTGAAACATTGAGGGGAATCATGATTTCCTGGTAAGGATTGAAGTTGGAGGTGAAGAGAATGCGTTTCGGGCTTCTTTTTTCAAGATATTCGATGGCATTTGCCAAAACCGAAACCACATTGGTTTCGGTGAGTTCAGGAGTTGAACCAATTTTGGAAAAGCGCTCGGTAATGCGGTTGAGGCGCTCAGTATCTTTGGCAATTTCGGAAACAATCGATTCATCCACATTTTGCATGCGCAGCAGTTCAACCCAGGCCATCAAGGACGAGATAGGTGTTCCCAGCTGATGAGCAGTTTCTTTGGCCATTCCTACCCACACACGGTTTTGCTCTGAAATGCGCGAGGCACTAAACGCAACATAAGAAACCAGGATGAAAAGAATAAGGACAAGTAGTTGAACAATAGGATAATATCGGAGTTTTCGTAATAGGTTGGAATCGCTGTAATAAATGAGATTTTTCTCCTGCGGGGAGATTGGAATAACGATGGGGGGATATTGCTTTTTCATGTTGGCGAGAACCTGTCGCAATGTCTGTTTTTTAGCCGGGCCATCTGCAATTTCCAGGTTCCTGTCGTAAAGGATGCTGTCGTTTTGGTCGGTGACAATGATGGGAACTGTTTGGTTGTTTTCCACCACATCGAAGGTAAATGCCAGTTCGTCGCCGGTAGTGTTGAGTGTTCCGGCCAGGCGATGCGTAGCCTGAGCCCATAACTCCACTTTCCGGTGTTCTTCCTGCTTTAGCTTATCGACCAGTGTTTTGGTATAGATAAATGTGCCAATACTGATAAGAAAGGCAAAGACGAGTAAGACTCCTTTAAAATTCCTGTTGCTGAAAAATTGAAACAAGGTATTCATTTTACAGTATGTTCCGAAGATAGAAATTTCCTGATAAGAATCGGTTTTTCAACCGAAAAGAAAATCCGAAATCATTCTATGAAAATCATTGGGAATGTGATTGTAAAATAGGTTATCCTTTTATCATGATTCGAATTTCTCGGCAAATACCATCGCTGTCGAAACCGCATTCACGGTAGAGTTCTTCGGGCGTACCCTGATCGATAAAACGATCGGGAATTCCCAGCCTTTTGAATCTGCCCTGATACCCGTTTTCCATCAGGTATTCCATCACAGCACTACCAAATCCACCATTAATCACACCGTCTTCCACGGTGATAATCCGGTTGAATTTAGCCATAACCAAGTCCAGTATTTCGGTATCGAGCGGTTTTACAAACCGCATGTCGTAATGCTGAACAGATATACCTTCTTCAGTCAACATTTCGGTGGCTTCCTTGACAAAATTGCCTGGATGCCCGATACTCAGCACGGCAATATCTGTACCTTGTGCAATTTCTTTTCCTTTTCCGACCGGGATCTCGCTGAATGGAATCTCCCATTCCACATGAACGCCTTTGCCTCGAGGATAACGGATGGAGAAAGGCCCCATGTTAGGAAGCTGGGCGGTGTACATTAGGTTCCGCAAATCAATTTCGTCCATTGGAGCAGAAACTGTTAGGTTCGGGATATTTCTAAGGAAAGCCAAATCGAATACACCGTGGTGGGTAGCACCGTCGGCGCCAACCAGACCGGCGCGATCGAGGCATAGAACCACATTCAGATCCTGCAGCGCCACATCGTGAATAATCTGGTCGTATGAACGCTGCATGAACGAAGAGTAAATATTACAGAACGGAACCAGGTTATTGGCTGCCAGGCCTGCCGCAAATGTGACGGCATGCTGTTCGGCGATGCCTACATCAAAAGTCCGTTCCGGCATTTTTTCCATCATCAGGTTCAGCGAACAACCCGTTGGCATCGCCGGTGTGATGGCTGTAATTTTTTCATTTTTTTCAGCCAGTTCCACAATGGTTTTACCGAATACGTCCTGGTATCGGGGGGGTGATGGTTTTAAAGGCAGATCGACGAATACTTCACCAGTCCGGATATCAAACTTACCGGGAGCAGCATGCCATTTGGTAGCATTTTCCTCAGCCGGAGCAAAACCTTTTCCTTTCTTGGTAATGACATGGAGAAGTTTGGGTCCCTCAATGTTTCGCAGATCGCTCAGGATTTTGACCATGGCGTTCACATCATGACCGTCGACTGGTCCGAAGTAGCGAAATCCGAATGATTCGAAGAGGTTACTGTTCCGCAATAAAACCGACTTCAGCGCATGCTGGTGTTGCTGTAAAACCTGGCGGGCTTTTGGTCCGACTTTGTTTAACTTTCCCAGGATTTTCCACACATCACTTTTCAGCCGGTTATAAGCCGGCGAAGTTTGCATCTGAACGAGATAGTTGTTCAGGCCGCCCACGCTGGGGTCAATAGCCATATTGTTGTCGTTCAGGATAACCAGAATGTCCGAATTGCTGGTTGCTGCATTGTTCAGTCCTTCAAAAGCCATTCCGCCGGTCATGGCTCCATCGCCGATGATGGCCACCACTTTTCGGTCGGTTTCACCTTTGATTTTAGCTGCCAACATCAGTCCCAACGCAGCAGAGATGGATGTAGATGAATGACCTACACCAAAAGCGTCGAATTCGCTCTCGGCAATTTTAGGGAAACCACTAATACCTCCCATCCGTCGATTAGTATGGAATTTCTTCCGTCTTCCGGTAAGGATTTTGTGCCCGTAAGCCTGATGGCCCACGTCCCAAACCAATTGGTCGTAAGGAGTTTGATATACATAGTGAAGGGCTACTGTCAACTCAATCACACCCAGGCTGGCCCCGAAATGTCCGGGATTTGATGAAACTTCCCGGATAATATAATTACGCAGTTCTGTGCAAACGTCAGGAAGTTCTTTCTCACTTAGTTTACGCAGATCTTTAGGGTATTCTATTTTTTCCAGAAGCGGTGATTGTGCTTCCGTCAAGTACTGAGACACTATCGTTATATGATTTTCCAACGGAACAAAGTTATAAATTAAATCCCTTTACGGGTATACGGAGTAGTCACACTACTTGTTTGTGAAGTGCGTGGTCTTTCACTAATTTTACTCCGATGATTTGAATTTACAAATATATGACAAGGATAGATATGAGAAACTTTCGTGTTATGCTGCTGGGCACATTACTGATGATTTTTATGTTGCCGGCATGTGTCTCAACCAGTGAGTTTAATCGGGTCAAAGGTAATCTGGAAGATTGTGAAGATAGTCAACTGCTGTTGAAACAGAAGCTTCAGGATATGGAAGCGAAAGCAAACGAAGCGAGTGCAAAGGCCGATCAACTGGAAGCACAGATGAAAAAGTTGAGCGCGGATAAAAGTGCTCTGGAAGACGAACGTGACAATCTGGCGAGAGAAGCAAAGCGGTTGAGGGATACTAATGCCGACATGGAAAAACAACTTTCGGCGGTTAAATCGGGAAGTAGTGCCGAAATTTCACGGTTGCTGACCAACCTGGAATCGGCCCGGGCCGATTTGGAAGCGCGTGAAAAGAAGCTGGATGAGAAAAACAAGCGACTGGAACAGCTGGAGGATCTGCTGGCCAGAAAAGATAAAGCAGTAAAAGAGTTAAAGCAGAAAATGTTAAGCGCGCTTACGGGATATAAGAATCTGGGCATAAATGTAACCGAAAAGAACGGACAGGTATATGTATCGATGGATGAAAAACTGTTGTTTCAGTCTGGGAAATACGAGGTAGGACAACAAGGAAGGCAGGCATTGAAGAAAATTGCTCAGGTACTGGCAGCCAATCAGGATATCAATGTGTTGGTGGAAGGACATACAGACGATGTTCCTTTGCGTGGGGCGGGAGCTATTAAAGACAACTGGGATTTGAGTGTAATGCGCGCCACGGCTGTTACCAGGATTTTACTGCAGGATGCCAACATTAATCCGAAGAGGATAACTGCCGCCGGGCGAAGCAAATACCTACCGGTCGATCCGCGAAAAACAGCTGATGCCCGTCAGAAAAACCGGCGCACCGAAATCATTCTGACACCAGATTTGACCGAACTGTACAAGTTGCTGTCCAATTAATTTGAAGATATTCTATTAAAAAGTCCCGGTGAAAACCGGGACTTTTTTTGTGACCTATAAAGGTTCTTCAATTTTTTCACGTTTCCGGTAACGTACTAAATTTCGGTAGCCTAATTCTTTTAACATGTTTCGGGCATCGTCGAAATAGCGGCCGATTTGTTCTGCTTTATGCGAATCGGAGCCCAATGTAACCGGGACATCCGCACGATATAATTCTGCTAAAAATTCTTTCCCGGGGAAAAATTCGCCGCAAGGACGGTCAATGCCACTGGTGTTTACTTCAAAGGCGACGCCTGCTTCAGCAAAAACTTCGGCAGTTTCCCTAAAAAGTCCGTTTTGCGCACTCTCCGGCCAAACCTGGAATTTTTTGATTAAATCGGGATGAGCCATCGTATCGAATAAGCCTGAAGAAGCTGCTTTTTGCAGTTCCGCAAAATACCAGTGATACAGGTAATCATTGCTAAACTCGTTGTACCTACTTCGGTCGGAGTCATAGTTCCAGTTATCCAGAAAATGAACTGATCCGAGAACATAATCGAAAGGATATTTTTCCAGTTCCCGGGCGATCTCCACTTCCCTGTCGGGGAAATAATCCACCTCTACACCCCAAAGGATGCGAATTTGATGTTGGTATTTTCCCCGCAAATCTTCCAGAACATGTATCATGTGCTGAATGCCATCAGCACCCATAGCCCACGAACAGGGTTGTTTGATGCAGAAATGGTCGGAAAAACCAATTTCGGAAAATCCTTTCTCAATGGCCGCTTCCACCATCTCCTCATGGCTGTTTTTACCGTCGGATAAACGGGTATGCATGTGGTAATCGAAGCGGAAAGGCATGATGTTAAGATTAAGTTATTCTTTCCAGATGGATTTGATTTCGTGTACAGAAAGAGAATCAACCATGATTTCACCTCCACGGGTCCAGAGTTCCATCTCGTCGGCTTTTTCAGCGGGAGTAAAATTGTCAGTTATTACCCTTTCGCCATTATTGGCAAAGATCTCAATCGATGCCCTGTCGACCAGAATATCGAGCTTGATTTTATTATTAACCGGAACCAACGGCATTTGGGAATTGATACAGGTCAGTATGTGGTTTTTTACATTGTAACTGATTTCAGTCCCGGCATCTTTTCGCGATTTTCTGACAGTTATCCCAAAGGTATTGGACGTTTTCACATCGAGAACAGCGGTGATCCGGAAAGCTTCACTGTGCATTCCGCTAAGGAGGTTGTTATTTTTCAGTCCGGGGATGATATTTTTTTCGGTCTTTTCCATTTTCTTTCCGTAAAGAGAAGAAATTTCCTCAACGGGAGTTCTGAAAATGCGGGGACCGTTTGGTGTCGATTTCAACGAAAGTTCCGTAGGGAAAGACATCTGGCCGGTAAAAGGCATGCCCGGATATTTGCTTTCTCTCATCCAGGCAATTTGTATCCTCTTTCCATTAGGAGCATTGGACCATGTCTGCGTTGCATAAAAGTTCTGTCCGTAATCAAGCACTCTTTTTCCGGTTTCGGGAGTAAATTGTTTTCCGTCGAAGGCTCCAACAAGGTAAGAGCCATCGCCGCCAAGCAACGCCCATTTCATTTTGGTACTGTCGCCGTCGAGAGGCAAGGCAAAAAGGTCGGGACATTCGTAATAGCCTGTTATATGACTTTCAAAAGTCCAGTGCACTAAATCGGTTGAATTGTAAATGGAAATTCCTTCCTTCGATTTATCTGCGTCAGGCATTCGGTAGAGTACCATTACCCAGTTTTTCCCCGGTTCGTACCAGAACACTTTCGGGTCGCGCGTTTCTTCCCCGGATGCTTCAGGAATAATGGGATTTCCGGCATATTTTTTCCAGGTGCGACCTTTATCATTGCTGTACGCCATACGCTGGCCACAACCACGGCTCGTGTAAAATGCCAACAAAGTTTTGTAATTGCCCTCCTGCAGCCCGGTTACATTGTTTTTATCAACAATGGCCGAACCGGACCATGCGGTACAATTTACCTTATCAGTCGAGTTATTGTCGGGGTAAATGGCAATAGGAAGGTTTTTCCAATGAACCAAATCAGTGCTTACGGCATGTCCCCAGTGCATGTAACCCCATTCGTTACCATTAGGGTTGTATTGGTAGAAGAGGTGATATTCGCCATCGTAGAAAACCAGGCCATCGGGATCGTTCATCCAGTTTTTTTCAGGAGAAAAATGAAACTGAGGTCGGTACAATTCATCGTAGGTTTTTATCGGTCTTCCGGAAGTGAACAACAAGATACCGGCGAGTAAAACGGACATGCTAATGAACTTTGTCATTTGTATCAAATTAGGAATGGAATCAACTCCGGAAAATTTCCGGTTTTGACAAATATACATGTTCCGGCATTTTCTTGTATCAAAAAAGCAGCAGTAAATCGGATAAGGATAGAAGATGAACTGTATTTGCGTGGTAATTACAATTTTAAATGGAATCTTCCGTTTCTACTAACATCAGGAAGAATGTAGTTGTGCCATTCACCAGGATTGGAACTCTCTTTCTGAAACGATTAATTTGCCGGATTGATTCCTGTAGGAAGGATGTGGAATTCAACCTTTAGAGTAGGATTTTGTTTATAGAAATGAAGAACCGCATTTGTCATGAATGATATCCAGACATATCCAATTTTTCCATTGAGTGTTTTTGCATTCCCCGGTGAGGAGTTTGCCCTTCACATTTTTGAAGAGCGGTACAAGCATCTGGTGAATGATGTCATGGAATCGCATCAGATGTTTGGGATTCCATATGTTCTGAATGGAGAAACACAGGATCGTGGATGTTTAGTGAGAATTGAGGAGGTGAAAAACCGGAAGAGCAACGATGAAATGGATATCGTGGTGAAAGTGGTGGAAATGGTGAATTTCCTGACTCGCAGCAGTTCTCCTTCCAAATTATATATGGAAGGAAATGTGGAGTTACTGCATTTCAAAAATGCTAAGCCCAGTCCGCGCTTAATGTTATTGTATCATCGTTTTATGCTCATGCGGGATGAAGGACAGGAACCAAAACCTTTGGTTGGTTCGAATTTGTTTGAATTGGCTGCCCGATTGAAAATACCATCCAATCAGAAATTCAGTTTTGTTGACGACGAATTACCTGAACACTTTGAACGTAACCTGACCAATTTTTTAACGTTACAAATTCAGATTGAGTCCATGACCAAGGAGATGGGTTCAAGATTTGTATTAAATTAGTAGCCTGATTAAATTAATCTAAAGATTAAATTAACCTAAAAACCAGGCTAATGCCAAGACCTTTTACGTTGCTAATCCTATTGGCCTTTTTTTTTATAGACGGAAATCAGGCCTATTCTAAGAATTATAATCATAGCCTTCCCGGAAGGTATGCTTTATGTTATAAAAGCGATTCGATTCGCAAGAGTTTCGTACCTCCACCCAATGCTTTTCTAAAGTCTGCTACGGTCAATTCGACTTTTGATTTGGAATTAATAGGTTTTAGTCAGGAAGCAGCTGATGCGTTTAGATATGCAGTGGGCGTATGGGAATCCATCATAGATAGTCCTGTTCCCATTCGGTTACAAGCAACCTGGACTTCGCTCGATCAGGGAGTTCTTGGTTCGTGTGGACCTGCAAGTTATTATAGAGATTTTGACGGATCACTCCGTGAAAACACTTATTATCCCGTAGCACTTGCAGATAAAATGTCGGATCAGGATATTTTAGGTAGTACCTCTCCCGATATGGTAGCTCGTTTTAACTCCGATAACACAGACTGGTATTTTGGAACCGACGGAAACACTCCGATCGATAAATACGATTTTGTATCTGTCGTTATCCACGAAATAGGTCATGGACTGGGAATAATTGGATTCGCTTCGGTCACTGGTTTGGAAGGTCAGATTGGTGATAACACGAATCTTTTTCCAGGCATATATGATGTATATGTACAAAATCTTCAGGGAGAACAATTAATTGACACGAATTATTTTGCCAATCCTTCAGAAGAGTTATTAAATCAGTTTACCGGAAATGCACTTCAGTTCGACAGCCGTTTAGCTCGGGAGGATTTTAATGGAACCAATCCTCGGTTATATGCTCCCTCTGCCTGGAATGATGGTTCCAGTTTCTATCACCTGGATGACGCCACTTATCCGGCCGGAAGTGCAAATGCGTTAATGACGCATGCACTTGCATATGGTGAAGCGAACCACGATCCGGGACCTCTGCTGGAAGGTATGTTAGCCGAGATGGGATGGAAGTATACTTATATTGTTCATGCTCCTGTATCGGACTACGATCAACTTCCATCGGAGGTGCCTGTTACAGCGAAAGTTTATGGTGATTATGGCATCGACACAACAACGATAAAGTTGCATTATTCGTTCGATAACTGGCAAACGGATAGTGTAGAAACAATGATCGGTACAGGTAATGCTGATGAATACTCATCGAATATTGTTGTTCCGGCAATGGGTACCAAAACCGATTACTACATCACGGTAACAGATTTACGGGATCGAAATTTCTCAAAGCCAGTTCATGCACCAACTAATTATTATTCGTTTTATGTAGGTGATGACATAACACCACCTACAATTTCACATGTACCTGTTAAAATGGTCTTTTCATCAGCTGATTCCATTTATATTGAGGCCACAGCAACCGATAATATTGGGATTGCTTCAGTTAAGGTAGAATTAGTATTGAATGGCTCAAATGTGGGAACATTTGATCTTACGTTGATTTCTGATTCGACCTATGCAACCAATGTACCCCTGCCTTCGGGGTTGACATCCAATGACGTATTGGAATACAGGATTGTTGCTACCGATAGTTCAACGAACAGTAATCAATCTACCTTACCGACAAAAAATTACTACATAATTTCAGTTGTGTCGGTTCTGCCTGCAGTTACATACTACGAAAATGACTTTAATACAGCGACCGATGATTTTGCAGGTACAAATTTTACAGTGACCAAGACCGCGCTTTTCGATGATGATGCGCTTCATTCGCCTCATCCTTATGAAGGCTCGGGAGAAACTGCGCCGTATATCAATTATACAACTGTTTTGCGTGCCCCGATTATTCTAAACGCGAATACGGAGATTGCTTTTGACGAGGTTGTTTTGGTGGAACCAGGGGCAGATAATGCAACGTTTGGTAGTGCCGATTTTTACGATTACGTAGTTGTAGAAGGCTCTAACGATAACGGACGCACCTGGAAAGCAATTGCTCCCGGATGGGATTCCTCTGCCAGTGGTACCTGGCTCACTGCGTATAATCAGAATATACAGAATGGGAATTCGTTGACCGAAGGAAGCAAGGACTTGTTCAAACGAAGAGTACTAAACATGACTTCAACATCAGATTTTACTTCGGGTGATACTATCCTTGTTCGCTTCCGACTCTACTCCGATCCATATGCCTGGGCGTGGGGATGGTGCATCGACAACCTGTTGATTGGTGATAATGTGGATGTGGCTACTATTCCTCTCTCTCCGGGCGATTTGAGAATGTACCCGAACCCGGTGCGCGATCAGATGCAGGTGGAACTGGATCTGGAAAAACAGGCCGAATCCGGAAATATTGTTATTTACAACTATCTGGGACAGAAAATGTATAACCGGGAGGTTTACCCGGTCGATGGCCGGTTGACCGAAAAACTCGATTTTTCTGCTTATCCCCCGGGAATCTATTTGGTCAACATCGAAGTTGGTGGTGGACAGATTTCCCGGAAGGTAATAAAACGATAACCGTATACCGAACGTCTTGCTGATCAGGGCGGGAATTGTACCTTTGCATCAGTTTCTTAAAACGGTTATGGAGAGAAAAGATGTGGAAATTATGGCCCCGGTGGGGTCGTATGAATCGTTAATGGCAGCCATTCAGGCTGGTGCCGGATCAGTTTATTTTGGTGTAGAAAAGCTGAATATGCGAGCACGGTCGTCGCACAATTTTACCCTCGACGATCTGAAAGAGATTGTTTCGCGTGCCGAAAAAGCGGGTGTGAAAACTTACCTAACGGTGAATACCGGTATTTTCGACGATGAACTGGATAAAATCAGGGAGATTATTGCGACTGCCAGGGTAAGCGGAGTTTCGGCAGTGATTGCTTCCGACATGGGAGTAATACAAATGTGCCGCGAGCAGGGGATGGAAGTACACATGTCGACACAGGTGAACATTACCAATTATGCCGAAGTAAAATTCTATTCTCAATTTGCCGATGTGATGGTGCTGGCCCGCGAAATGACATTGGATCGGGTCGCCGAAATTTCACGTCAAATTGAAAAGGACGATTTAAAAGGGCCATCCGGGAAGCGAATCCGGCTGGAGATGTTTGTTCACGGAGCTTTATGCATGGCTATCTCCGGAAAATGTTATCTTTCGTTACACGAAACGAGTTCATCGGCCAATCGGGGGGCTTGCATGCAAACCTGTCGCCGCGCATACATTGTCACCGATAAAGAAACCGGGCAGGAACTGGAGATTGACAACGAGTACATCATGTCGCCAAAGGACTTGAAGACAATTCATTTCCTGAATAAGATATTGGATTCTGGTGTATCCGTATTGAAAATTGAAGGCCGTGCCCGGAGTGCAGAATATGTTAAAACCGTAGCGGAATGCTACCGCGAAGCGGTTGATGCATATTTTGACGGATCCTTTGGACAGGAGAAAATCGATGACTGGGATACTCGGTTAAGTACTGTTTTCAACCGGGGTTTCTGGGATGGATATTATCTTGGACAACGGTTGGGCGAATGGAGCCATAATTATGGCTCGCGTGCCACTAAAAAGCGATTGTACATCGGTAAGGGAACGAATTATTTTAGTAACCTGGAAGTGGCCGAGTTTAAGATGGAGACCCAAAGCCTTAAAGTTGGAGATGAGATTCTTATTACGGGCCCGACTACTGGTGTGATACAAATGGTTGTTCCTGAAATCAGGGTAGACGAGAAATCAGTTCAGGAGACACGGAAAGGTGAATATTTTTCCATGCCGCTGGAAGTAAAAATCAGACGATCTGACAAACTGTATAAAATAGTGGATGCTTCGGAAGCAAAATCCGGGCGACCGAAATGATCAATTATGTATAGCCTAAAAAAAACTAACCTTTTCTTCTTTCTGTTTGTAGCGCTCTTCGGTAAATTACAGGCACAGGATACGCTTCGTGTAATGCAGTATAACCTGCTTTACTACGGTAAAGATGTTTATGAATGCGATCAGCAGACCAATAATCAGGATGACAAAAATGGTTATCTGCGGACCCTTTTTAGTTACTACCTGCCAGATATTTTCACGGTAAACGAAATGAATGGCGATGAAGCAGATGTGAAATATTTGCTGGATAATGCGCTGAATGCAGATGGCCGGACTCAATATGCACAGGCAGAATTTTCGGGTACTTATTTGGTCAATATGTTGTACTACAATGCCAATAAACTAGCGCTGAAATGGCAGGATCACCTGGTTTTAGGCAGCGCCGAACGGGATGCCAATTTCTACCGGCTTTATTACAAATCGCCTGATTTGGAGAATGGTGCCGATACTGTTTTTATTAACTACGTGGTTGTGCACTTGAAAGCTGGCAGCACTACAGATGATATTAACACGCGTGCAACTGAAACGCAAAATATCATGGAAGAACTGAAACAGATGGAATGGAACGGGAATGTCATTTTTTCTGGCGATTGCAATCTATACAACAGCGGTGAACAAGCTTTTCAGAATCTTGTTGCCCCTGCTGATATAACCTATAGTTTCTACGATCCGCTGGGGCGTGAAGGAAACTGGCACAGTAATGATACTTTCTCTGATATCCACACGCAATCAACACATACAACTTCCAATGGCTGCCCCTCGACTGGAGGTATGGATGACCGGTTTGACTTCATTCTGGTTCAGGAAGATTTGCTGAACAATACCAACAGTCTCTCATACCGAGAAGGTAGTTACAAAACGATTGGGCAGGATGGACAGCATTTCAATACATCGCTGATTGATGGCTCTAACTCGCTTTATCCGCAGGATTTGGTTGAGGCTTTGTATAACAATTCCGATCACCTTCCGGTGACCATGCAATTGATCGTTGATCAGACAGCAACCGATATTAGCGATATCGACTATGCAGGTGTAAGGCTACTGGGTAATCCTGTTTCCGGCACCATTAAACTGGAAGTTCAGGCACAGTTACCGCCATTTAGCTATCAGCTGTTTGCTATTTCGGGAAATGCGGTGAAAAACGGGGTTATCTATCCGTCAAAAGGTACAGTAGTGGATATTCCTACCGGGAAATTACCGGCAGGTATTTACCTGCTGAAACTGAAATTGGCAGGTAGGTCACCGGTCACGTTCAAAGTTATATTACAGTAATCATCTTCGGATCGTTCCGTGAATTGTTGACGTTGTAGGTTATTGTAATTATTTTTACATAACATTTTCTTGAGAAGAATCAGATAACGTTCAATTTATGGGTAAGAAAGGTCTGGGAATAGTTACGGGATTAATCATTGTAGGAATATTCGTTGGCTGGTATTATTTCAGCCGCGAGTCACGCTATATCGGTACATCGGCACTTAGAGCTGTTCCCGTCAATTCACCTTTGATCATCGAAGCCCGAAATATGTTCGCCTTTACGGCCGATATTCAGGAAAATCCGATGTGGGAAGATCTTTCCGAATTGCCCGGCTTTTCCGACATTCAGAACGAGATAACTTATGTCGATTCGCTGTTCTCCGCCAATCGCGAAGCCCGGAATCTATTCAAAAACAAGCCACTTTTGATGGCACTCGGCTTCGAGGGAAACAATAGTTTTAGCCAGTTATACCTGATTGAGTTGGATGATATTTCAGAAAAGAATATCATCAATCAGTTTATCAGGAATGTGCTGGCACCTGATAACGCTCAGTTGACGCGACGCAAGTACGATAATGTGCAGGTTTCGGAGTATGTATGGACCGAAAAAGGCAAACAGCATAAATTTGCATACGCATTTCACAAAGGCATCTTCATTGCCGGTGAAAATCCGGTGAAAGTGGATGAAGCTATCCGGCAGTTAAACAGCCCTTCTCTTTTGGATAAGCAGCATTTTCAGAAAGTCTATAAAACGGCTGGCAGCAATGTCGACATGAATTTCTATATCAATCATCAAACCTTTCCGAGGTTGTTGTCACTTTGCACCAGTGAGCCGGTGGCTCATGCTTTGCGTGGGTTCGATAATTTTGCCACATGGTCGGAGATTGATATGGAGATGAAGCAGGATGAAATCCTGCTCAACGGATTTACCTTCACGGATGATTCAGTCAATAATTACCTGAATATTTTCCTGCATCAGCAGCCACAACGTTTCCGGATGGAAGAGGTTCTTCCGGCCGAAACTAGTTTTATCCTGAGTTTCAATCTGAGCAATCCAAAGGAATTTTTTAACGATTACGAAAAATATCTTGACCGGGCAGGCAAATATTATACTTACGAAAATCAGTTAGCATCAGTGAAGAAATCCACGGGTGTGAATCCGCGTGATATGGTTGAAGGTTTGATGGAGCGTGAGATTGCCATGGTTTACACCCGTGGAAATCCATCACAGCCCGATGAGAACCGGTTCATCGTGATGCGAACACACAGCAGGAGTCAAGCCGAGAAAACCATTAGAGATATGATAGGATATTGGGCCAGGGAAAACGGAAAATCGCTGAATGATTATGTCCATACATATCATGTCGATAAACAAACAGCTTACCCGGTTTATAATATGCCGGTGGACAATTTTGGTGAACGGGTTTTCGGCCCGATTTTTCGGCCGGTACCAACGCGGTATGCATCGTTTGTCGGGAACTACATGGTGATGGGCGATTCGTACCGTTCGGTGTCTGGTTTCATCAAAGACTATGTATTGCAGGAGGTTTTGAAGAACAATATCCGTTACCAGGAATTCAGTGACCGGCTATCGCAACGATGCAACTTCTACATGTGGTTTTCTCCCGGAAGGGCGTTGCCGTTTTTCAAAGATATTATTCATCAGGAAATTAGTCAAAAGCTGGAACCAAAGCTTGAACATTTATTACGTCTTGAGGCTTTTGGCTGGGAGTTCGGTCCCGAAAACGGAATGATTTACAACAGTGCTCTGTTGCGATACAATCCTAATCTGCATGAAAGGCCTCAAACCGTTTGGTCGAGCCACCTCGAAAAAAACATACAGTTCAAACCACAATTCGTAATCAACCACGATGATCCGGCAAACCGGGAAGTGGTTGTTCAGGACACGGATAATAATTTTTACCTGATCAACAAAGAAGGACGCGTTTTGTGGAAGATCAAACTACCTGGCCCAATCATGGGAGAAGTGTATCAGATTGATTATTATAAAAACGGAAAGCTTCAATATCTGTTTAACACGGCAGGTGAACTGCATTTGATTGACCGGAACGGTAACTATGTGGAGAATTATCCGGTTAAGCTAAGATCTGAAGCCACCAATGGTGTGGCGGTATTCGATTATGACCACAATAAAAACTATCGGTTTTTTATTGCCGGCTCTGATCATCATGTGTATCTGTATGACAAACGGGGAAAACTGGTACCTGGATGGACCTTTGGAAAAACCGAACATGAAGTTACCCAACCTATTCAGTATTTCAGGGTTGGTACACGCGACTACATTGTATTTTTCGACAGCAATAAAACATACATCGAAGACAGGAAAGGTAATTCGAGAGTGCATAGCAAAGCAGAGTATGTGCATTCCATGAATAATAATTTTGTGTTGGAGAATGGTGATGGAAGCCATGCTGCGCGACTTGTTGGAACAGATGAACATGGCAAAGTATATTTCCAGTATTTTAATGGTGATTTCGAAACGAAGGAGATAGAGAATTTCAGTCCGTCACACTATTTCATGTATGATGATATGAATGCTGACGGGAAGAATGACTTTGTATATCTTGACGGAAACGATCTGAACGTTTATAATTCAGATGGTAAGAAAATGTTTACTCATCATTTTAAGGAGTCTCCGGACAGGGCTCCCCAGATTTACACCTTTTCAGCCAATAACCGAAAAATTGGTTTAGTTAATCCCAGTGAGAATCAGATATATCTGTTTAATAAAGACGGAAGTCTGTATAACGGTTTTCCCATGGCGGGGAATTCCCGGTTCAGCATTGGATTCTTTACTTCGGGAAGTCAGCATTTTAACCTGATTGTAGGATCGGCTGACGGATTTTTATACAACTACTATATTCAATAGTCCCTTAGAGAATTTTTTTCAGATTTCTTCGTTATACAAATGAAGACTGTCTTCTTGTGAACATATGTACACAGTTGCTTTCTTCGAAATGACTGAAAATTATACAGATAAAATAGTAGCTAATAAACACTTAGGGGAAATTTAACTTGAAGCATATGTTTGGGAAAAAGAAATTATGGTTCCTTGTCTCATTGCTCGGAATCACGTTGTTGAATTCGTGCAGTACCGGCGAATTCAATTTCGATAAAATGGCCGGTCCGGTCAACTGGAAGCCCGCTTTTTACCTTCCGTTGGCGCACGGCACCTATACCGTACAGGATTTTGTGAATAAAATTAATGATCCGGATTCTTTGCTGCAAAGTGATTCGAATAATTTGATGCACATCATTTATACCGAAGATTCCATCTATCAGTTCGATGCTGCCAGCATGGTAAATTTTCCGTCCAACCAGAATATCAATTCCGAAACGGTAACAGTGAGTTCAGTACAATTGGCTGATGCCAGTTTTACCAGTGCTGTCACATTGGACGCTCTGACGCTGATTGTTCCGTCTCTTGCTCCGCTTCGCACCTATGACGGTCAAAGCGCACAATTTCCTTCTGCAAGTACAACAAATGGAGGAAGCTATTACGTCAGTGGTTTAACCAGCTTTCAGCAAGTGACTTTCCAGAATGGAACGCTTTCGTTAACCATGGTAAATAATTATCCGGTTGAGGTATCGGCCACTTTTAATTTGGTAGATCTGAACAATCCGGGTACAACATTGCAATTTGTTTTCAGCAATGTGCCTTCTGGCGGACAATCGACCCAATCAGTTTCATTGGCCAACGTAAGTATGTCGGATAATATCAGGATCGACTTGTCTAGCTTCTCGACGCCTGGTTCATCAACCGCAGTTCCGATTCGCTTAGCCGATGCACTGACATTAAATTTCCAAATCACCAATGCAACCATTTCGCAAGGTTCTCTCATGGTGCCAGATCAGGATATCAGCAGTGCATCCGGAGAGTATGCTTTTAATATTAACGGATTAAACAATCAACCGGTAAAGGTATTCAATACCGAAGTAAAATCGGGTGTTCTGGCTGTAACCGTTAACAGCACAATTGCTGCTTCTGGCAGAGTGCGGATTGAATTACCGACAGCAACCAAAGGAGGCCAGCCAGCCGTTTTCGACATATTAACCAACGGAACGCAGACCACCTATTATCAGGAGTTTGATTTGACTGGATACACTATCGATTTGACACAAGGAACAGCGCAGGCTTACAATGTGTTGCCCTATACAAGTTCGGTGCATTTGTATCAGTCTACAGGTTATGTGACGGTCAATTCTACTGACCAGGTTTCCTTTTCGGCCGATATGAAAAATGTTCAGGTGGGATATATCGAAGGAGATTTAGGACAGGAATCAGTGACCATCGATCCGGGATCGTTCAAATTTAATATTGGAGGACTTAGTCAACTGAACGGCGATATACAATTACCTAATCCGGTACTTAGCTTGAAGGTGACCAGCTCAGTTGGAGTTCCGGCCACGTTGAATGCCAATTTCAAAGGCTATAACACCGACGGACAAACAGCTGATTTGAATCCATCGGCGATGGATGTTCCTTATCCGACATCCCGTGCCGAAGGAACCATTACCGGAACTGTAACCTATGATAAAACCAATTCCGATATCGTGAATTTCATTGCGCTTCCACCGGACGACAAAATTGAATATTCGGGCAGTGTAATGTTTAACCCGAATGGAGTTGTAGATCCGGCAACGCCGAATTTCATTACCGACCAATCAAAACTGATCATAGGTCTGATGGCTGATTTGCCATTGGAGATTCAGTCACAGGGATTTGAGGTGAACGATACACTTGACCTGAATCTGGACAAGGTCGATCAGTTGGACAGCGTGACACTGGTGATGAACATTACCAATGGTATTCCACTCGATTTCCAGTTTGAACTGGCCTTTATAGATACCCTTACGGGAACGGAGTATGGTAACCCGATTAGTTCAGAAACAATCGCTGCAGCGCAGACAGATGATCAGGGCAATTACCAGGGACCTACGACAACACAAACTGAAATAGAGTTGGCACCGGAACAAATCGATGACTTGAATCAATCGAATGGGATTGCACTGAAAGTTCATCTGGCCAGTCCTAATCAGGGATTAACTCCGGCGCGCATCTATTCCGATTCCGAATTCAGGGTGAGTTTGGGAGTGAAAGTCAGGACCAACATGAATAAATAGGTTGGACATTTCTCCAACTTCCTGAAAAGGTGAAAACAATGTCGTTAGATTCTGTATGAAATAACTGAGAGCAAATGAAATACCTCAAAAACAAAATACAATTCCTGTTTCTGCTATCCATTCTGGGGATGGTGGCCGGAAACGCCCATGCGCAGCCGAATACCATGTATTTTATGAAGAATGTTTCGCAGACATGGGAGATGAATCCGGCCAATACCGGAATCGAAAGCGGATGGCACTTCAGTATGCCTGGCTTTTCCAGCATGGATTTAACCATGAATACAAACGGGTGGAAATATTCCGATTTGATTCACATGGGAACCGGTCAGTATGCTGACTCATTGATTGTCGACCTGGATAAGTTTTACAACCGGCTCGACGACTCGAACTTCATGTACGAGAAAATCAACTATTCTCTTTTCACTCTAGGTTTCCGTACCGGGAAGCATGTGTTTAATTTGGGCATTACCGAAAAGGAATTTGCCAATCCGTTTTTTGGCAAAAACATGGTGGCTCTCATAAAAAACGGGAATGCTCCTTATCTCGGAACATCCTTCAATACGGGTTCCTTTGGTCTCAATGGCATCCACTACCGTGAAATCGCCCTGGGGTATGCCTATGATTTGAATAAAAAACTGACCCTTGGGATGACTGCAAAAGTTCTGTTTGGTTTGGCTGCTGCACAAAGCAAGGATATTAATATGTTAGTGCAGGCTCCTGGTGATGCTTCTTACTTGAATGTGGAAGGCTCAGGACAATTGAACGTATCCGGACCGTTTCAGTTCTATACCAGCCCCGACGGTTTGATCGATTCCATCAGTTCCAATATCGATGCAGGCAGTTACCTGACCAACACCGGAAACATGGGTTTTGCCGTCGATATGGGTGCTGTTTTTAAACCCAATGACAAAGTAACCCTGTCGGCCAGTATCATTGACCTGGGAAGCATTGGGTGGAAAACAGATGTGACAAACCTGACGCTTAACGGACAATTTTCGTATGAAGGGGTTAATATTGATAATTCACTGAATAAAAACGATCCCAATTACAAATCACCAAGTGATGCTTTCAAGGATTTGGGCGATTCCATCAAACATGCCTTTAGTATCGACAATACCAACAATACATTTAGTACGGCTATTCCTGTGAAGGTTTACATTGGTGGAAGTTATCAGGTTAATCCAAATATTGAAGTCGGTGGTTTGGCACGTGCCCGCATTTACAACAGTCAGGCCAGCCTGTCGTTTACCGCATCGGGTAATGCTTACTGGGGCGATTTCTTTAGTCTGTCAGCCAGCTACTCCATCATCGAAGGTTCCTACACCAACTTGGGACTGGGCTTTGGATTGCGTGGAGGTCCGGTTCAATTCTATATGGTAACCGATAATGTCCTCACAGCTTTCGATCCGGCTAATGCGTCGAGCCTGAACCTGCGTTTTGGACTAAACTTTTTGATTGGTCGCAATAAAGAGAAAAACCGCGGGCCGATTTAATAGAAACTCCTGATAAGTTGAACCATTCAACAGGCAAAGGTCGAAAATAATTTATATTTTTGACCTTTGCTTTTAATGAGGGAGTTATATGCAACTGTTTGTACTGTTATATTTTGTTGGATTTCTTAGGACGCTAATCATCATTTTAGCTGTTTTTTACGGCTTTCGTTTTTTAATGCGATGGCTGGCGCCGAAAGTGGTCGACAAAGCAGCGCAGAAATTGTATGACGACATGAAGAAAAAGTCTGGTCGCCCGGCGAATGATGAGAAGAAGGAAGGTGAAGTAACCATTGAATATTCCGAACGACACGATAAAAAATTCAACCGGTCCGATGGTGAATACATCGATTTTGAAGAGGTGGATTAAGACACTTTCGTTCCCATCAATTTGACTTCCCGCAAAGAAAATCACACGGAAACAGTTATCTGAAAATTTAAATCATAGTTTATGGCTCAGGAAGATTTGTTTAAGAAGCTAATCGCCCACAGTAAGGAGTACGGGTTCGTTTTCCCGTCGAGTGAAATCTACGATGGCCTGGCGGCTGTTTACGATTACGGACAGTATGGTGTTGAATTGAAGAACAACATCAAAAAATACTGGTGGGATTCCATGGTATTGCTTCACGAAAACGTAGTGGGGCTCGATTCTGCTATTTTTATGCACCCGACTACATGGAAAGCTTCCGGCCATGTTGATGCCTTCAACGATCCGTTGATCGACAATAAAGATTCAAAGAAACGTTACCGTGCCGATGTGCTGATTGAAGATCATCTGGCGAAGTACGAAGCAAAAATTGATAAAGAGATTGAGAGGGCGAAGAAGAAATTTGGTGACAGTTTCGACGAAGCTAAATTCCGCGAAACCAATCCGCGGGTATTAGCCAATTTGGAGAAGTGGAAAGAACTGCATGATCGTTTTTCGAAAGCCATGAACGATATGGATTTGGCTGAACTGAAACAGATCATCGTCGATAACAACATTGTTTGTCCCATTTCGGGCACCAGCAACTGGACCGATGTTCGTCAATTCAACCTGATGTTTGCCACTGAAATGGGTTCCACCGCTGAAGGTGCATCCAAAGTATATCTTCGTCCGGAAACAGCGCAGGGAATTTTTGTGAATTACCTGAACGTGCAGAAGACCGGTCGCATGAAGATTCCGTTTGGGATTGCCCAGATTGGAAAAGCTTTCCGTAACGAAATCGTAGCTCGTCAATTCATTTTCCGTATGCGCGAATTCGAGCAAATGGAAATGCAGTATTTCGTTCGGCCCGGAAGTGAACTGGAATGGTTCGAAAAGTGGAAGGAAATCCGAATTAAGTGGCACCGTGCCCTGGGCTTTGGCGACAACAACTATCGTTTCCATGAACACGAAAAACTGGCGCATTATGCGAATGCAGCCGTTGACATCGAATTCAAATTTCCATTTGGTTTCAAAGAAGTGGAAGGCGTGCACTCACGCACCGACTTTGACCTGAGCCAGCACCAGGAATTCTCAGGCAAGAAAATTCAGTATTTCGACCCGGAAATCAACAAATCATATGTACCCTATGTCATCGAGACATCGATCGGTGTCGACCGCATGTTCCTTCAGGTAATTTCTGCCGCGTATTGCGAAGAAGAGCTGGAAGGAGCAAACGGTAAGAAAGATATCCGTGTGGTAATGAAGCTACCACCGGCACTGGCTCCTGTCAAGCTGGCTGTTATGCCGCTGGTGAAAAAAGACGGTCTGCCCGAAAAAGCCCGTGCCATTATCGACGAGCTGAAGTTCGAATTCAATTGCCAGTACGATGAAAAAGACTCCATCGGAAAACGGTACCGTCGCCAGGATGCCATCGGGACTCCATTCTGTGTTACTGTCGATCACCAAACGGTTGAGGATGACACCGTCACCATTCGCTACCGCGATACCATGAAGCAGGAGCGTGTGGCCATTAACGATTTACGCAACATCATTCACGATCAGGTAAGTTTCAAGGGCCTTTTCGGGAAAATCGGATAATTCAACGATGCAATCCTTCAAAAGGACTCAGGTCAAATAATTTGACTGGGTGTTTCCTTTTGAAGGATTGATCATTTTTCAGCAATTGGTTTTGCTACCGCATAAAAATACGAAGGGCGGCATAAATTCGTTCTTATTGCAGGGGAAGTCATCTTCTTTCGATTACTATTTAGTGTAAATTTGGAGAATCGAAGTAGCAAACCAAATAAATCAAACACCATATGATTGCTTCAGGATTGGAAAAGAAAGAAACCGCATTGGCTGTCATCGGCCTTGGATATGTCGGTTTGCCTTTGGCTCTGGCTTTTGCCAGGAAAATTAAGGTGATTGGATTTGATATTGATGAGCGGCGGTTGAAATTACTGAATCAAAATATTGATCCTTCCGGAGAATTGGAAAGTGAAGCTTTCGATGGTTGCAATATTCAATTTACAAGTGATAAATCTTTGCTGGCAAATGCCTCTTTCTTCGTTGTCACCGTGCCAACTCCGGTCGATCAGTTCAAAATTCCCGATTTGGGACCATTGAAAAGTGCAACAGACACGGTTGCATCGGCGCTGAAAAAAGGTGATTACGTGGTATATGAATCAACGGTTTATCCCGGCACCACCGAGGAAGTTTGTCTACCCATATTGGAGCAGGTTTCAGGGTTAAAAGCCGACCGTGATTTTTCGTACGGCTATTCACCGGAACGGATCAATCCGGGAGACAAAGTGCACACAGTTGAAGAAACCATCAAGATTGTTTCCGGGAATAATGATCAGGCACTCGAAGAAATTGCCAAAGTATACGAAATGGTTGTTCGTCCGGGCGTTCATCGTGCACCACAGATAAAAGTAGCCGAAGCTGCCAAGGTATTCGAAAATACCCAGCGTGACATCAACATTGGACTGGTGAATGAGTTATCGAAAATCATGGATTTGATGAATGTCAATACCTATGATGTACTGGAGGCAGCCGGGACAAAATGGAACTTTCTGAAGTTCTATCCTGGTTTGGTAGGAGGACACTGTATTGGTGTCGATCCTTATTACCTCACGCATAAGGCGCGTTCACTTGGCTTTCATCCGATGATGATGGACAGCGGCCGTATCATTAACGATTCCATGAGCAGTCATGTGGCCATGAATACCGTGAAAATGCTCATCAATTCCGGGCATGAAGTAAAAGGTTCGCGGGCGCTGGTTTTTGGGATTACCTTTAAGGAAGACGTGAGTGACTTCCGGAATTCGAAAGTGGCAGAGGTTGTTCATCACCTGCAGGATTTTGGAGTGGAAGTGGATGTAATGGATCCGTTGGTTGAATCGGACAGGTTGGAAGAGGAATGCCACATTCGGTTAACCGAAAAACCTTTAGGAAAGTACCAGGCCATTATTTTGGCGGTGTCACATCGTGAGTACACTAATTTAAGCCAGAAATATTTCGAATCGCTTGCAACCGACAGACCGGTTTTCATCGACATCCGCGGCATTTACCGTCGGAAGGTGACCGGTTTTGATTATTGGAGTTTGTAACTCTGATATAACAACAGACTTCTGAGATCGAAAGATGATTTTGGAAGTTTCTCAGGAATTTGGAATGAAAAAACGGGTTTTAATCATTACATATTACTGGCCGCCCAGCGGAGGGGCCGGAGTTCAGCGGTGGCTCAAATTTTCGAAATACCTACCCGATTTTGATTGGGAGCCGATAATATTAACGGTCGATCCTGAAAAAGCATCCTATGCGCAGTGGGACCAAACCTTGAGCGGAGATATTCGCGAAGATCTGAAAGTTTATCATACCTTGTCTCTTGAACCTTATTCTATCTACCGGATGCTTTCATCCCGGAAGGAGATACCATATGGTGGCTTTTCCAATGAGGGGAAACCTTCCCGTTTTCAAAAGATATCAAGATTTATCCGGGGGAATTTTTTTCTGCCCGATCCACGACGGGGGTGGAATATTTTCGCCGTAAAGGCAGCAAAAAAAATTATTGAAGAGCAGCAGGTCAATATGGTAATTACCACCGGTCCGCCGCATTCTACACATCTCATCGGGCGAAAACTGAAGAATGATTTAGGAATCCGTTGGTGTGCTGATTTTCGCGATCCCTGGACTAATATTTATTACTACGACAATTTGTACCATACCAAATGGGCCAAATCACTCGATCGGAAGATGGAGCAATCAGTGCTTTCGCGTGCCGATGCCGTAGTGACAGTCAGTCAGGATATTCGGGAACTACTTCGGGCGAAAGTTGCGAAGGCCGATGCGGACAAGTTTCATGTCATCAGTAATGGTTACGATTATGTTGATTTTGACGGTTTGGAGCGACAGCAACCCGACCGTTTTACCATTACCTATACCGGAACCGTCGCCCCGATTTACCGGGCCGAAAACTTTGCCAAAGCAGCGGCTCGTTTTAAGCAACAAATTGATAAGCCATTTCGCATTCGGTTTGTAGGCAAAATGGATCAGCATATTTTATCGGTTTTCAAAAAGCAGGGACTGGAAGATGAGTTGGATTTGGTGAGTTATGTTCCCCACAACGAAGCTGTTTCCTATATGCTTAATGCTTCGGTTTTGCTGTTGCTCATCCCCGATGTAGCCAATAACAAAGGCATTGTTACCGGAAAATTCTTTGAATACCTTGCCACCGGAAATCCCATGCTGGTGATGGGACCGGAAGATGGTGAGGTAGCTGCTCTGCTGAAGGAAACCGGAGCTGGTGAAATATTTAATCCGGATAGGATTGATGCCATAGAACAGCAATTGATGGGTTATTTCGAACAATACAAAGCCGGCATACTTGGCAAAGTAAATCCGGCTATCGAACCCTATTCCCGGAAGGCTTTGAGTGGTCGCTTGGCCGAAGCGCTGAACCGGTGCATATAATTTTGTAAGACCTACCTATGACGGTAAAAAAAATACAGATGGTCGATTTGCACGGGCAATATCAGAAAATGAAACCCGAAATTGATCAGGCCATACAGGACGTAATTGATTCATCAGCTTTTATTAACGGAAAGCCAGTTGATGAGTTTGCCAGTGAACTGGCTAATTATTTAGACAGTAAATTTGTCATTCCGTGCGCCAACGGCACCGAAGCAATTCAGGTGGCTTATATGGCTCTTGGACTTGAGCCCGGTGATGAGATCATTATGCCGGCTTTTAATTATGTGGCTTCCGCCGAGGCAGCGGCTTTGTTGCGATTGAAGCCGGTTTTCGCAGAAGTGCTTCCGGATACGTTCAATATTGATGTCAGTCAAATTGAAAAACTCATCACATTACAAACCAAAGCTATTGTGGTGGTACATCTGTTTGGGCAGTCTGCAGATATGGAACCGATTCTTTCGCTGGCGCGTAAACACCACCTGAAGGTCATTGAGGACAATGCACAGGCACTGGGAGCAACATATACTTTTTCAAACGGGACCAAGTGTAAAACCGGTACAATGGGCGATATAGGGACCACTTCGTTTTTCCCGACCAAAACGCTCGGATGCTATGGTGATGGCGGAGCTATTTTTACCAATAATGAGGAATTGTTCACGGTTTCCCGGATGATTGCCCGCCATGGTCAGGGGAAAAAATATACCTTTGAGAGAGTCGGGCTGAACTCGCGCCTCGACACTGTGCAGGCGGCGATTCTTCGTGTGAAGCTGAAAAGGTTGGATGAATGGAACCGTGCCCGACAGGAAGCTGCCGCAATATATGAAGAGTTACTCGGTAACGTGAAAGGAATTTCGTTACCAGCAAAAAGTGATTTCTCCACTCATGTATTTCATCAGTATGTTATCCGGTTAACCGGTAAAATGCGCGATGAGGTGAAGGAAATGTTGCAGGAAGCAGGAATTCCATCGATGGTTTATTATCCTTCTCCTTTGCACCTGCAGAAGGCATTTGCGTATCTCGGCTACCGCGAAGGTGATTTTCCGGTGGCGGAAAGAATGTGCAACGAAGTTCTGGCACTACCTATACACACCGAGTTGAAGAGGGAAGAACAGGAGTTAATTGTAACGAAATTGAAAGAAATTATCCAATAAACATGGCCGACTATTTTGCACATCCTACAGCCGTTATCGATGACCATTGTGTCATTGGTGAGGGTACAAAAATTTGGCACTTCAGTCACTTGATGTCCAACTGTCGGCTGGGGGAAAACTGCAATCTTGGGCAGAATGTCGTCATTTCACCCAATGTGGTGCTGGGGAATAATGTAAAAGTTCAGAATAATGTGTCGGTTTACACTGGTGTGATTTGCGAAGACGACGTTTTTCTTGGACCTTCAATGGTATTCACTAATGTTATCAATCCGCGGAGTTTCATCAACCGGAAGGAGGAATTCCGGCAAACGCTGGTGCGGAAAGGCGCTTCAATCGGTGCGAATGCGACCATTATTTGCGGCATTGAAATTGGCGAGTTTGCCCTCATCGGTGCAGGAGCAGTGGTAACGAAAAATGTCCCGGCTTATGCATTAGTTATTGGTAACCCTGCAAGACTAGCCGGTTGGGTGAGCGAGTTTGGTCATCGTTTAGCATTCTCTGAAGAAGGAGAAGCAGTTTGTCCGGAAAGTGGTCAAAAATATATAATGGAGAACAACCGGGTAAAAAGAGTCTGAAATGAAGAATTTTGCATTGATAGGAGCAGCTGGCTATATTGCTCCGCGACACATGAAAGCCATCAAAGACACCGGTAATCATTTGCTGGCTGCGTACGATCCGTATGACGGCGTTGGAATTATAGACAGTTATTTCCCTTCGGCCCGGTTTTTCGTAGAGTTTGAGCGGTTCGACCGATACCTGGAAAAACTGAAATACGAGGAAAAAATTCCGTTGGATTATGTCAGCATCGCATCGCCCAATTACCTGCACGATGCACACATTCGTGTTGCTCTGCGGCGTGGGGCTGACGCAATTTGTGAAAAACCACTGGTGTTGAATCCTTGGAACATCGACGCATTGGAACGGTTATCGGATGAAACCGGAAAAAAAATCAACACCATTTTACAGTTGAGGCTGCATCAGACCATTATTGATTTAAAGAAAAGGGTTGAGGAGGCTCCAAAGGATAAAATATTTGACATCGATTTGACCTATATTACCTCACGGGGTTACTGGTACTATACTTCCTGGAAAGGTGATGTTTCCAAATCGGGAGGAATTGCCACCAATATCGGTGTGCACTTTTTTGACATGCTGGCCTGGATTTTCGGAGATATCAAACAAAACACCGTTCACATTCACACGCACGACCGCGCTGCCGGCTTTTTGCAACTGGAGCGGGCCCGTGTACGTTGGTTCCTGAGTATTAACGAGCAGACTTTGCCCGAAGCAATTAATGCCAAAGGTCAACGTACTTACCGATCGATTACCATCGAGGGAGAAGAGTTGGAGTTTAGTGCCGGTTTTACCGATTTACATACCCGTAGCTACGAAGAGATACTAAAAGGAAAGGGATACACGATTACCGATGCCCGCCGTGCCATCGAAACGGTGCACCAAATCCGGAATCAGCAGCCGGTTGGTCTGAAAGGTGATTATCATCCTTTTGCAGCGAAAGAACTTACCAGACACCCATTTCATAAATAATTTCTGCGCAAGCATTGCATGGATAACATTACTCAAACTGACCAGTTGTTCCAACAGTTTTTGTCCTTCGAGGGGGAAAACAAATTGTTGGAAAAGTACCGGATTGATGGAGTGCCTTTGTGGGCCAATTGTCGGTTTGCGATTTTTCTGGATCTGCTCAATGCAAAGGGATTTATTGGAAGGGATATGGGAGTTTCGGCAGGTAAAGCCGAGTTAATCAAACGCCAGTTGCGAAGGGCTCAGGCCATGATTCGTTCGGGGAAATTGTTCCGGCATCCCGGGAAATTCCCCAAAGGGGTTGATGTTTTGCTGGTCAATCAGCCACGCAAAGTGTTATTCGATGGACGTTACGGATGCAAATATTCCTATTTGTGGGCCGAATTCTCCCAATTGAATGTGGCTACAATTGAACCCCCGTTGTTATTTGGCGATAATCCGCATTTGGAACCTTCCCATTTCGAGGCGTCAACTTATTATACAGACCGTCTGCTTTTTGCCGGTAAATGGCATGAAATAAAAGGCTCGCAAATAAAGAACCCTGAGGCGGTTAAGCAAAGTAAGGAAATTGCGGTTCATTTGTGCAGCGCATTCGGTGTACCGGAAAAGGAAGATTATTACACCCGGTTCATCTACAAACGTTTTTTGTATTATCGCTATTTCAGCGATTATTGGAAGAAATTTCTTGACGATAAGAGGCCGGGTTCAGTTGTGGTGGTTAATGCATACTCCAGCGAAAACATGCCATTGGTTCAGGCAGCTAACGAGATGGGCATTAAAACCATAGAGATTCAGCATGGTACCATGGGACGTCGGCATATAGCATATAATTATTCACCAGGTGAATATATTTTCTTCCCGAAATATCTGTTGGTGTGGGGGGCCTTTTGGCGCGACACTACCCGTCTGCCCATTCCTTCCGAAAACTGCTTTGTTACCGGCTTCCCTTTTCTGGAAAAGAATATCGGAGGAGTGCAGCATGAAAAGCAATATGATGTACTCTTTATTTCCCAGATAACTATCGGCGAACAAATGCTCGGTTATGCAAAGGCGCTGGCAGAGAGTCATCCGGAATGGTCGATGGTTTACAAATTGCATCCTTCAGAAGTGGGTAAAGTTCAGGAATGGCAGGAATATTTCAGGGGAACCGGAATTAAACTGGAATACAAGAGCGATTTGTACACAGAACTGCGCAAGGCAAAAGTGGTGGTTGGTGTATACAGTACTTCTCTTTTCGAAGCGTTGGCATTTGGTCTGCGGCCGATTATTCTGACCGACTTGTACGGCGCTGGTCATATGGACGAATTAATTGCCAAAGGAGGAGCCATCGGGGTTAAAAATGGAGAAGAGTTAGCAGTGGCTGTTGCCGAAGAGTTGAGACAAAATCAGGAAATAGTTGATTTAAGCTACTTCTTTGCCTCTCATTCGTTGGAAAACATCGAAGAAGCTGTTTCTCAAATCTTGCAAAGTGATTTAGATTAATCCTCCTATTTCTTCAGAATCTGTTTGTCGATCACATGGTTAAAATCGTTACTTAACCGGAGCATATAAACAGATGCGACATACACCACCAGAATAATCAGGCTTCGCAGTAAGATATCGAGGATAAGATTTGGCATGACCGGTAATAATTTTCCGGCACCATAGCTGACGGCTGCCAGTAATATTCCCCACGCATGCTGCATCTTCAGTGGCCACAATCCGAATTTTATTTTCAGGAAAATAATTCGTGCCAGCGAAAAGATGAGGGTTGAAATCATCGACGCAAGGGCTGCTCCTGCAATGCCCATTATCGGAATAAAAATGATATTGGTGACGATAACCAGCACAATCAGCATGAACATGAAATAAGCCTGATAGCGGTAATAATGTGATGTGTTGAGCACCATTCCGCTGCTTCCGGTAGAAATTGTGATCAGATTAGCCGCACTGATAAAGAAAATGACCCACTGGCCGTTTTCATAACTTTCCGGAAGAATGCGGAAAACATTATGAAGATTTCCCCAAATACCGGCAAAAAGCAGCAAGCCAAATAAAAACTGGTTGATACTTGTTTGCGTCAAAACCTCGTCGATTTTGGCCAGATTATTCGCTTTCCACGATTCTGAAATAATAGGAACCACCGCCTTGTTCATAATCCGGGAAGGGATAATAATCAGCGAACCAAAATAGAATGTCACCGAATAGATTCCGGCAGCTTTCAAATCGATGTAAGCATTTACCATGTATTTGTCGATGTTGACCAGGGCAAAGCTGCTCAGTCCCGAAATAATGCCAAAAATACTAATGTAAATCATTTGCTTTTTCAGCTCGGGCGTGATGAAATGAAATTGGGGGCGCAGATTGAACTTGTGGCTTCTAATGAGATAGATGCTTAGGATAAGCGGAGGGACCGACTGTATGATCACAAAAAGCAATACATACCGGGCAAAATCGATGATGTTAAAATAATAAAGCAGAATGATAGCCAGATTCAGTACTCTTAGCAGGAAATCTTTGAGAAAAGTTCCCAGCACGACATTATACAGTACTTTGTTATAGTTATCGAAAACCGAAAAGAACAGAAAGAAAAGAACCAACGGCCAGATATAGAAAGCGTATTCCGAAAGCAATGGCGATTTTCCAAGATTTTGTTTAACCAGGTACGGAGTAAAGAAATAAAGGAAGACCGACACCAGAATAAAACCGGCCGCCGAAACAGCCATCACCAGAAAAAGATAACCATTATGATGCTTCTTGTTATTTCTGAAAAAGGGAAATAACCGATTGGTCACATCCTGAAAACCAAGTCCGGAGAACTGAGCCAGAATAGTGGAAATGGCAATGAGCACCTGCGTCAGCCCGATTTCTTCCGCAGAGAAGATCTTGGGAGACAGGATGGCAAGGTTTAGAAAACCAAGTAAAACACCGGCATACGACCAGATGGATCCTCGGATGGTTTGTTTGATGATTATTCCCACAGGAGAAACGATTTGATGTCAAAAATATTTAATAAAAGTGAGTTGGAAGGAGCGTTCCGTAAAAAAATATACTTTTGTGTATATGTGAAACGGTAACACGCAAAACAGATGAAGAAAATTTCCCTGAAAGCAGGATTACCCTACGTGGTAGCCATTCTGCTGTTTTTTGTTCTTTCCCTTCTTTATTTTTCGCCGATACTTGAAGGCAAGAAATTGAATCAGCACGACAATTATACCTTTCAAGGAGGTTCCAAGGAAATACGGGACTACAATAAAACGCACGACGATGTAGCACTTTGGACCAACAGCATGTTTGGGGGAATGCCTTCGTATCTGATCGCATTGCCGTTTACCAAAACGATTTTTTCGCCATTATACAAGCTGGCTAACATTCTCAATCACGGGCAGTATAATTTTCTGTTTTGGTACCTGATTGGTTTCTACATCGCATTGCTGTTGTTTGGCGTTAATCCCTGGCTTAGTATCGTCGGGGCCATTGCATTCGGGTTCTCCTCGTACGATATCATCATAATTGCTGCAGGGCATAATACCAAGGCCATGGCGATTGGTTTTATGGCGCCCATTATTGGAGGTCTGTACTATGCTTTTCATAAAAATCGCTGGGGCGGAAGTCTGATCATGGCATTATTTCTGGGGCTACAGCTTTATGCCAATCACCTGCAAATTACCTATTATACTCTTTTACTGGTTATTGTTTTAGGAATAACCGAATTTGTCGGTGCTATCCGGACCAAACAGCTTGTTCCGTTTTCCAAAACGGCCGGCATATTGGTTTTTGTAACTCTTCTGGCGGTTGGGGCAAATATTACCCGGTTGTGGACAACCTACGAATACGGAAAATATTCCATTCGGGGAAAATCAGAATTGACGCACGACCAACAAAACCGCACTTCCGGTCTGGACAAGGATTACGCAACTGCCTGGAGTTATGGCAAGGCTGAAACTTTCACGTTGATGATTCCTAATTTTAACGGAGGGTCATCAACCGGTGGATTTGATACTGATTCAAAAACATACCAAACCCTAAAAGATAACAATATTCCCAATGCCCGGCAAATAGTGAAACAGCTTCCCGGTTACTGGGGACCGCAACCTTTTACTTCCGGACCGGTGTATGTAGGAGCGATTATTTGCTTCCTTTTCATCCTCGGTTTGATTTTGGTGAAAGGACCCTTAAAATGGTGGCTGGTTGTGGCTACAGCTCTTTCGGTGGTGCTGGCCTGGGGGAAAAACTTCATGCCGCTGACTGATTTCTTCCTGAACTTTGTTCCCGGTTATAATAAATTCCGAACGGTTTCAATGATACTGGTGATTGCCGATTTCACCATTCCGATGCTTGGATTCCTGGCATTAAAGAGATTGCTGAGTGACGAAGTGAGCAAAAAAGAGTGGCTCAACGCCTTCAAATGGGCATTCGGAATTACGGCCGGCTTCTCATTGGTTTTTGCGCTTGTTCCCGGCCTGGCCGGAAGCTTTACTTCGGCACAGGATGGACAGCTACCGGGCTGGTTACTTGAATCACTTCAGGAAGACCGGCGTGCTATGTTGCGCAGCGATGCTTTCCGTTCATTGATTTTCATTGTATTGTTTGCTGCGGTACTTTGGGGAACATTCGAAAAGAAAGTAACCAAGCGAAATGGCATGATCCTGATGGGTGTCCTTATTTTGGTCGATTTCTGGGGAGTCGATCGCCGTTACCTGAATAAAGACAATTTCGTTACGCCACGCCAGGATCAGCAACACTTTGCTGAAACAACAGCTGATAAGGAAATTCTGAAAGATAAAGATCCCGACTTCCGGGTGTTGAATATGACGGTCAGTACCTTCAATGATGCTACCACATCGTATTACCATGAATCAATTGGCGGGTATCACGGAGCAAAAATGCGCCGCTACCAGGAGCTGATTGAATACCACCTGCAACATGAGATGCAGACATTGGGTAACCGGTTGAAGGAGATGAAAAGCAACAACGACATGGATTCGTTATTTGTGGGGTTGAATGCCATGAACATGATGAATACCAAGTATGTGATTGTGAATCCTAATGCCGGACCACTGGTGAATCAGAATGCGTTGGGAGATGCCTGGCTGGTAAAAGGCTACCGCATGGTAGACAATTCCGATCAGGAAATTGCCGCATTGAATATGATTAATCCGGCCGATCAGGCTGTGATTGATAAAAGGTTTGCGCCGGAAGTAAACAATGTTCAGATACAGTTTGATCCGGATGCGCAGTTGAAACTGACTTCCTATTCACCGAACGAAGTCGATTACCACTTCAAAGGAAAAGGTAATCAGTTGGCCGTTTTCTCCGAGATCTATTATCCGAAAGGCTGGAATGTGTACATTGATGGGAAGAAAATGCCATATTTCCGTACTGACTATGTGTTGAGAGGAATGGTTCTTCCGGCCGGCGATTATGATATTAGATTTAAGTTCCAGCCGGTTTCATATCGGATGGGAAATAATATTTCACTGGCAAGTTCAGCCATTCTCCTTCTTTTGTTGTTAGGAATGGGATTGATGGAATTTAGAAGGAGAAAGCAAGCAGAAGCGTAAACAATCTTGAGCAGAAGGAAAGTACTATGTCAAAAAGAAAGCCGAAAAGACTTAAACGCCGATTATTCAGTTCCTACTTTACTACTACACTGAGTATTTCCATGGTCCTTTTTCTGTTTGGATTGATGGGATTACTCCTGTTGAACGCCAAGCGGTTGTCTGATTATGTGAAGGAAAATATCGGGGTTACCCTGATCCTGAATGACAATGCGCGTGATGTGGATGTTATTCGTTTGCAGAAAAAACTGGATGCCACCGATTACATCAAATCGACCAGGTTTGTAGATAAAGCCACTGCAGCAAAAGAACTGAAAAAAGAGTTGGGCGAAGACTTCGTCGACTTTTTGGGATATAATCCGTTGCTTTCTTCTATTGACGTGAAGGTGTATGCCAGTTATGCCAATCCCGACAGTTTATCGTTGTTGGAAAAGAAATTTCTCGAATATCCCGAAGTAAAGGAAGTCCATTATCAGCGCAATCTGGTAAGACAACTCAACCGGAATGTGAACAAACTGAGTTTGATTTTGCTTGTGTTGAGTTTGCTGATGCTGGTAATTTTTGTGGCACTTATCAATAATGCCATCCGATTATCCATTTACTCCCGGCGATTTCTTATCAATACCATGCAACTTATCGGGGCTACGCGCGGGTTTATCCGACGGCCTTTCATGTCGAAAGGGGTGTTGCATGGCATTTATGGTGCCATCATTGCCTCGATTATGCTGCTTGGATTGGTTTTTTCATACCAAAAAGAGTTGAAAGCAGTAATTAATTTTCAGAACATGGAAACGATGGGAATACTACTGGGGCTGGTGTTTGTGATGGGGATTTTGATTTCGGGAATATCGACTTTCTTTGCCGTTAACAAATTTTTGCGGTTGAAATTTGATGAACTTTTTTATTGATATTACTTTTGCCTTTTAGTAAAATTTGATACAATGGCCAAAAATTCGGAAAAATTACAGGAGCAGGGATTCGCTCTGGGACGGCAGAATTATCGTCTGCTTGTCATTGGTTTTCTGATCATCGTGATAGGATTTATCCTGATGGTTGGAGGAAAAAGTGCTGACCCTCATGTCTTCAATCCTGACGTATTCAGCTTTCGCCGGATAACACTTGCTCCCATGGTGGTTCTGTTTGGATTTCTTTTTGAAATCTATGCCATCATGAAGAAATCCAAATCCGAAGAGGAGGCTTAATTCATATTTGTAGGGCAGAAACGGAGGACATGAATGTTCGTTGCTGCCTTTTTTTTGCTATTTCCGGCAAATATCCCTGAGCTGAAATTCTTATGATGGAGGGTGTATGCCGGATGTTTTTTCGGCGGTCAATTAACAGGTAATCAGGCGACTTGTGGAGCAGTGTTATAGCGATTGTTTGGTGAATCAGTTAAATGCGGTTTAGGATAATAGGGACCATTATTTTGCTTTCCATTGTGCAGTTTTTGAGATAATTGCTATTTTTGTCGGCTGATATTCAGGAAATTATTGTTAAGTCCGGCTTTTTGTGAAGTAAACCAAACATGGCAGAGGAGGCGAAAGTATTTGATTTTAAGGGGGGAGAAATCCTTATTTTTAATAAACCACTCGAATGGACATCATTTGATTTGGTGCAAAAAGTCAGGAACAACCTTTGCCGAAGAATGCGGGTAAAAAAGCTAAAAGTAGGGCATGCCGGAACACTTGATCCAATGGCTACCGGAATCATGGTGCTGTGCACGGGGAAAGCAACTAAACGCATAGAAGAGCTGCAGGCTGGGGAGAAGGAATACATTGCCACACTGAAACTGGGAGCCACTACGCCCTCATTCGATTTGGAAACCGAGGAAGATGCAACGTATGATACCGGGCATATCACAGAAGCATTATTCCGGGAAACTGTTCAACAGTTCATTGGAACCATTGAACAAGTGCCGCCTGAGTACTCGGCAGTAAAGGTTGAAGGCCAACGGGCTTATGATTTGGCACGGAAAGGGAAAACGGTTGAACTGAAACCGAAAATTCTTGTTGTTAAAGAGATTGAAGTACTGAAGTTTGACATACCCGAAACCAAACTTCGCATTGTATGCGGAAAAGGTACATACATCAGGGCTCTGGCACGGGATATTGGCCAGGCACTAAACAGCGGGGCTTACCTGACCGGCTTACAGCGGACGCGTGTGGGTGATTACACACTCGAAAACGCACAACAAATTGAAGAATTCCTCCAGTCGCTTAAAACGTTAGAAATTGCGGAGGAGTCAAAATAGAAAAGGTTCATCAAATTCCACATAAATTGTAATCTTCCATGAAGTTATCCAAGTTTAAGTACAATCTTCCCGATAAACTGATTGCTTTGCATCCGGCTCCAAACCGTGATGAATCACGGATGATGGTTTTGCATCGCGAAACCGGAGAGATCGAGCATAAAACCTTCAAAGATATTATCGACTATTTCGGTAACCAGGATGTGATGGTCTTCAACAACACGAAGGTTTTCCCGGCAAGGTTGTATGGTAATAAAGAGAAGACAGGTGCGCAAATCGAGGTATTCCTGCTCCGGGAACTGAACCGTGAGCAGCGTTTATGGGATGTGCTGGTTGATCCGGCGCGTAAAATTCGTATCGGAAACAAATTGTATTTTGGCGATGACGATCTGTTGGTTGCCGAAGTTATCGACAATACCACTTCCCGCGGACGTACCCTTCGTTTTCTGTATGACGGTCCGTACGAAGAGTTTAAAAAAACCCTTTACAGTTTGGGTGAAACGCCGCTTCCCAGGTTTATCAACCGGCCGGTTGAAGAAGATGATGCCGAGCGATATCAAACCATTTTTGCCAAACACGAAGGAGCTGTTGCTGCTCCTACAGCTGGTTTGCATTTTAGCCGTGAACTGTTAAAGCGTTTGGAAATAAAAGGTGTTGATTTTGCTGAGATAACATTGCATGTGGGCCTTGGAAACTTCCGCAGCGTTGATGTGGAAGATTTGACCAAACACAAGATGGATTCAGAGCAAATCTGGATCAATGATAAAGCAACGAACCAGGTAAATAGTGCCAAGAAATCGAAACACCGGATTTGTGCTGTGGGTACTACTGTGATGCGTACTCTCGAAAGTTCGGTATCAACCATGGGTACATTGAAACCGTTTGAGGGTTGGACCAATAAGTTCATCTTCCCGCCCTATGAATTCAGTGTAGCCGATTCGATGGTTTCCAATTTCCATTTGCCACTTTCTACCCTTTTGATGATGGTAGCTGCTTTTGGTGGTTACGATAAGGTGATGCATGCCTATCAGGTGGCCATTAAAGAGAAATATCGCTTCGGAACCTATGGAGATGCCATGTTGATCATTTGATCGAAAATATCGCTTAAAACAAAATAAAAAGAGGATGTCACTGCGGCATCCTCTTTTCTTTTTCCATTTAACGTCTTGCTTTATTTTTCTTCCGAGAAGGAATAAGGAAATGCATCCGGTTTTGTTCCTCTCGTTGTATTAGGCTCACTTCCCATTTCGAACCGAAGTTCACCTCCTTTTTCAATGGCTTTGTGTGTCACATAATTCTTATCGTAGGTTTCCCCGTTCAACGATGCCTTTTCGATATAAACATTCTTGTGATTGTTGTTATCGGTCACTACCGTGAAGATGTTCCCGTTTTCAAGTTTCAGTGTTGCCTTCTTAAACAGCGGCGACCCGAGTACATACTGATTACTTCCCGGAGCAACCGGATAAAATCCCAACGCCGAAAATACATACCATGCCGAAGTCTGTCCGTTGTCTTCATCACCACACAAACCGTCGGGATTGGGTGTGTAAAGTTTATCCATCACGTCGCGAACATGCATTTGCGCTTTCCAGGGTTGCCCCAGATAATCGTACAGGTAAATGGCGTGCTGTATGGGTTGGTTTCCGTGGGCGTATTGTCCCATGTTGGCAATCAGCATTTCGGTGATTTCATGGATCTGAATGCCATAATACGAATCGTCGAACGTTGGGCGTGTGGTGAACACTTCATCCAGGCGTTGTGACATTTTATCGCGTCCGCCGAAGAGTTTTGCCAGGCCGGCCGGGTCCTGGAATACCGACCATGTATAATGCCAGCTGCAACCTTCGGTAAATGCATCGCCCCACTTGTCGGGACGGAATGGCGATTGGAAAGTTCCGTCTTCATTTCGGCCACGCATGAAATCAACCGAAGGATCGAATACATTTTTGTAGTTCATAGCCCGCTGAGCAAACAGTTTTATCTCCTTCTTCGGACGGTCGAGCGCATTGGCCAAACGCCAGATACACCAGTCGTCGTAAGCATATTCCAGTGTGCGAGCGGCATTTTCGTTGATGCCCACATTGTAAGGAATGTAGCCCAATTTGTTGTAATAGTCGGCGCCGTAGCGACCAACTGAATGAACCGGCCCAACTCCCTGTGTATTTTTCAGAATGGCATCATACAGCGTGTTGATATCGAAACCGCGAATTCCTTTCATGTAAGCATCGGCAATAATGGAAGCCGAGTTGGAACCAATCATGCAGTCACGGTGTCCCGGACTGGCCCATTCGGGCAACCAGCCACTCTCTTTGTATGTGTTCACCAGGCCTTGCATGACCTGCGAATCATGTTCTGGAAACATGAGAGTGAAGAAAGGAAAAACAGCGCGGAAGGTGTCCCAAAAACCGTTGTCGGTAAACATATATCCCTTCTCAACTTTTCCATTGTACGGACTGTAATGCACAATTTCGTTATTGGCATCCCGTTCGTAAAATTTGCGTGGGAAAAGCATAGTTCGGTAAAGTGCCGTGTAAAATGTGCGGTACTGATCAACAGTGCCGCCTTCCACCCGGATGCGGTTTAGCTGCTTGTTCCATGCCTGGTAAGCTTTTTCTTTTACCTGTTCGAATGAATCATTGCCAATTTCCCGCTGCAGGTTCAGTTCTGCCTGTTCCGGGCTGATAAAGCTCGAAGCTACTTTGGCGTTCACCTGTTCGCCTTTTTCCGTCTTAAACGTAATAACAGCGCCCACATGTTCTCCTTCGGCTTCGGTTGAACCGGAAGTCAGCTTTCCATCTTTCCATGTTCCGGTTACGGTAAAAGGTTTGTCGAAATAGATAACGAAATAATTGTGGAAATTGTCCGGAACGCCACCATGATTATTCCGGCAATAGCCAATGATTTTCCGCTCTTGCGGAAAGATTTTCACCATTGATCCCATATCGAAAGCATCGATCAACACACGCGATGAGTCGGACTGCGGAAATGTAAAACGGAAACGGGCAGCCCTGTCAGTTGGTGTGATTTCGGTGACCACATCATAATCGGCGAGGTACGCGCGGTAATAATCGGGGCGGGCGACTTCCGCCTTGTGTGAAAACCACGATGCGCGTTTTTCTCCATCAATGATGACTTTTCCCGTTTCCGGGAAGATGGAGAAAGCCGCGTAATCATTGATCCACGGACTGGGTTGATGCGTCTGTTTGAATCCCCGGATTTTCTTGGCATGATAGGTATAACCCCAGCCGTCACCCATCTTGCCGGTTTGGGGTGTCCAGAAATTCATGCCCCACGGAAGGGCAATGGCCGGATAGGTGTTTCCATTCGAAAGGGAATAATCTGAGTCGGTTCCCAGCAATGGATTAACATACTTGACCAGGTTATCACCCGGAGGCACATCTTGTGCCGTGCTGACTGTTGTTTGTCCAAGCAAACCTGCAGCCAGCAGTAAACTAATGGTAATTTTTCTCACGATTCTCTGAAATTTGGTTACGTTTTCAAAGATAAAAATTTAGCGTAGGTTCACTGGAAAAATGTGGTGAAATGCTTAACAACTGGTGTTCCCAAAAGAAAAGGCAAGCTACCCGCCATTATTTGCAAATCAAACAAATGGTCAGGCGACTTGCCTTTGGTTGCATCATCTGTCTGCGAGGTAGATGACACACATTAACTGAACTTAGAACTATCTGGAACGAATTTCTCTTCGCATAAAGAAAACGTATGATAAGGCGAAACAAACTACCGTGATAGCGATGATGGCAGTCAACTGAGGCCACACCAACAGCAGACTCTGTCCCAATGGCAGCGGACTTGGAATGGTTCCGTGTACCTGCTCCATGGTGAGCGGACCAAGACTGCGTACCGATGGCATCAATAACGTAGTAGTGGCTTCACTGAATAACTGGCTCGGCGAAAGCCTTAACAAATCCAGAATGAACTTCTGATGCGCGATAATGTATTGTGGTGGAGCTAAATCGGAAGGCGCTGTTGCCCTGGCAATCAGTTTCACAATCAGGTTGTAGAAAATGCTGAAAAACAACCAGACCGATATTCCTGCTAAAGCCGAAGTAGCTGCCTGTCGGAATTTTACCGAAAAGAGTATCGATAAATTAAGCCATAAGGCCACATAAAAGATACTGAGTACGATAAAGAAGACAATGCGCAGAAATTCTTCCGGTGTGGGTGGAATACCGATAATAAGCAGTCCAAGACCCATGACGAGAAAACCCAGAGCAAAGAACATTACGCTGATGACCGTTATCGATGCCATGAACTTGGCATTGATCAGGTAGTCACGGTGAATGGGCTGTGCCATCACCCGGCTGAGTGTTCCCCGGTTTTGCTCCGAATTGATGGCATCGAAACCGAGGCTGATGCCCAGCAAGGGTCCCAGGAAGCTGATGAAAACGAAGAACGATGGCAGTGTTCCGTCAGAAATGGTGAACAGTTTCAGAAAGAAGAATGCATTATTCGCATCGCCGGGTTTGACAGCGTGACCGATGTTGGTTAACGCGGTGTAAAGAGATCCAAGACATGTCAAAACGATGATGCCAATCAGAATTTTGAAGCGCCAGCTTCGTACCAGATCGGATATCTCCTTATCGACAATTACCCGGAGGGGATGCATGCCCATATCCTTGTTGGATGCCAATCCTAAAGTGCGGGCCAATCTTTCAATCCATTGCTCTTTCGGTTGCTGAACCTGTTTTGCTATATCACTCATGACCTTCACCTCCTTCGAAATAGCGGTTATAAATATCATCAAGGCCGTATTCCTTCTTATGCAGATAAGCTAATCCGGCGCCCGATGCAACAATTTCCCTGGCGATGTCGGCTGAAGCATCGCGCGAACATCCGACGAAGAACTTATGCTTCTTCTGCGATACGGAAGTAACACCTTCAATGTTTTTCAGGATATTGGACAGGCTGCTCCCGTTGCTTTCCTTTCCGGAAGAATCAATACCGGCTTCCACAATGAAGGACTCGTTGGAGAACAGTTTTTGCGAAAGGGATTCGATGTTTCCTTCGGCAATCAGCTTGCCGCTGACAAACAGCCCGACACGGTCGCACACTTGTTGTACCTGATGCAGGTTGTGAGACGAAAACAAAACGGTGAGGCCTTCCTCTTTACTTAGTTGTACAATCAGTTCCAGGAATTCCCTGATTCCGGTCGGATCGATACCCGAAGTCGGCTCATCGAGGATGATAACTTCCGGATTTTTAATCAACACTTCGGCCAGGCCAAGACGTTGACGCATTCCGCGCGAATATTTTCCGGTTTTCTTTTCTTCCTGTTGAGCGAGGCCCACGCGGGCCAGCATTTTCGTTGCCTTTGCTTCCACTTCTCTTTCCGGAATCCGGTTTAACCGGGCAATGTAGCGAAGGTTTTCCATTCCTGTCATATCGGGATAGAAACCTACATCTTCCGGGAGGTAACCGACACGTCGTTTTACCTCAATCGGGTTTTCGGTGGAGTTGATCTGGCACACCTTTACCGAGCCGGAAGTGGGTTCGGTAAGACCCAGCATCATCAGTATGGTGGTCGATTTTCCGGCACCATTGGGGCCGAGCAAACCGAAGACTTCTCCCTTTTTCACCGAAAGGTTGAGGTGATCGACGGCGGTGAATGAGTCGTAATTTTTGGTCAGATTGACCAGTTCGATAACGTTTTCAGCCATGCATTACCTCCTTCCGTATTTGCGGAACAGATAAAACACGCTTCCGAGAGCTAAGAAGATAATGATGACACCAATCCATCCCCACAACATAGGCGTTTTAACGGTAATACGAAATTCGGCTTTTGTACCAACTTCAGGTGTTTTAGCTTCTAATCTGGTGACATAATCACCGGCAATTGCCTTTTTGGAAGCCTGGATAGTCGCCATTACTTTGGTTGATTCACCAGCCTTCAGGATAACGATTTCCTTCGGGTCGAAAGTAACTTTCCAGTCAATCGGATTGGATGAATCAAGCTTAATGTCTTTCAGATCAGACGAACCGCTATTTTGAACCAATAGTTCCACCTGCTTCTGGTCACCGGCTGTGATATCGGTACTTAGCAAACCGGTGGGTGTAGTCAAATCCATGTTAAAGGTTCCGGTAATCACAACTTCCAGGGCAATGTCAGCCGAAGTGGTTCCGGTGGTAGCCTTAACGGGAATGCGGTAGGTTCCGGCTTTTACTTCTGTCGGAGGTTTTACCTGGATGGTAATGTCCTTGGCGCTGTTGGGATCGATATCCACCGAAGCAACCTCTTTGTAACTGGCTTTAAAAGTTACTTCCCAACCACGAGGGGTTTCCGCCTCTAACGCATACAATTGTTTGTCGGCAGTGCTGTTTTTCAGATTGGCTTTAAAGGTGAACGAGGCCTTGGAGTTTCCTTCCATGTTGGGCTGGTCGGTAGTAAACTCGGTTTTGTACGTTCCCTGCTTCGAGACGGTTACATTCAGCGGAAGCGATGCAAATCCATTGGCGAGGACCTTAAATTGATAGTTTCCCTTGTTAACTTTCAGCGGAACATCTACTTTCAGCGACAGCGTCTCCTTTTTTCCCGGAAGGACTGAAATTTGACTGATTTTCCAACCGCCCGATTTCAGTTCATAGGTCCAGTCACGGGGCATTCCCGTCACGGAAATTCCCATGGTTTTGATTTCGCTGCTGTTGTTGATTACCTGAATGGTGTAATTGATCGTTTCTCCCGGTGGCACGGATATTTTGGTATCGGGAGTATACAATTCCACATTGTTGCCGGTAGTGGCAGCATAGGTTCCGATGAAAACGAGTTGAAACAGAAGAGTTAATGATAAACTTAACCATTTAGTGCGGGTAGACATAAAAAATTCCTCCTTTGTTAATTTTGGTGATTTTTTACACGTTAAATATTTAGAAGTTGCTATTTGCCAGACTCGTATCAGCTGTCGCTTATTTCTGTTTTTTCAAAAGGTTTTGGTAATGGTGATGAAATTCAATTCACCATTTAGTGACGGCGATTATTGAATTTTCATGCTCGTTTATTCGGAGGTTAAGTATAGGATTAACTTTATTAAACTTTTGTTAAAAAAATTAATAAAACTCTAATAAACGTTTATTGGTTATGCTTTTCAGCATGTAGAATGAAAGTATACAGATCGGTTGAGAATAATATCTATTCTTAAAAAAAAGTGGGATTAGCAACATTTAGCGAGTTTACATTTTATGTTACTTAACAATGCTTTTGCAGGTAACCTTTTCCTTCCGGAAGGAATAAAGAATAGAACCACTAACAAAATTCAACTAATTAACCTAAACCAGATAAATGAAGAAAACGGGAGTGAACAGGCTTACATCGAGGAGGATTCATGGACGCTACAAGAGGCGATCCGAACCCCAAGTTTCTGGATAATTAACTATATCACGATAATACCTTCCGCGATAATAACCGGCTGTATCTTTCATCAGATATCCATCCTCGGGCTAGCCGGTCTCTCACCAGAGTCCGCTGCACTGATAAGCAGCCTTACAAGCCTCGTGAACCTGCCAATCGTGCTACTCGCAGGGCAGGGAGCCGACAGGTACCCGATGAAGTA
>ENA-ORXD01000390-ORXD01000390.1-sediment-metagenome-genome-assembly--contig:-NODE-390-length-59410-cov-4.899988_pt1 | contig 59410 bp, 48 predicted proteins | sample MGYA00237862_ERZ511471 | MGnify/ENA metagenome assembly ERZ511471
AATTGCTGTTGCCTGTTGGCGACGCAACATGGCACCGGCAATTTCCGAAGCGTAAGCCAAATAGTTAATCCGCGCTTCCAGAATTTCGATACCTGCAATGGAAAGCCTCTCAGTGAGTTCTTTTTCAAGGAGTGTGTTTACTTCCTCACCTCCACCTCTAAGCGTAATTTCAGCATCTTCATCTTCAAAGTTATCGTACGGATAATAACCTGCCAGTTTTCGAATGGCAGCTTCGCTCTGAATATCAACAAATTGCTCATAATTATTCACTTCAAAAGCTGCTTTGTAGGTGTCGGCAACCTTCCAGACGACCACAACACCAATCATGATCGGATTGCCAATCTTATCGTTCACTTTTATGGGGTCTGAATCAATATTTCTTGCCCTCAGCGAGATTTTTTCTTTTGTGAAAAATGGATTTACCCACCAAAAGCCATTTGCCTTGGCCGTTCCTTTGTAATCACCAAATAGGACCAAGACAGCACTTTCATTGGGTGCGATGATAAAAAATCCAGGCATCAGTAAAATAAACAGGACAACTCCAATAATTCCAGGAACCAGTAAGACCCTCATAAAAGAGAGAACTGACAGAACAAGGATTACCAAAGCCAGAAATAAAAATAGGTATCCTGACAAGGGCTTAAATGACTTTTCCATGATTTAAAGGTTTAATTAATGATATCATAAAGATATCACTATTATTTCATTTTAAATCACGAGAGAACAAAAAAAAGTCCGCCAATGCGGACTTAATAGCAATTAAAGCGAGATCTAATTAAGGTTCAGTTCAACCTGCGTTTCACCTGAACTCAAAACTGTGTATTGTCTAGCAAAGCTTAAAATATTGTCTACGGTTTCCTGGGAAGGACTGTAAACACAGGATTCTTCTTCACTTTTTAGAATCTCCTGTTTCATTTCCTTATGGTGTCCCTCAACCTCCGCCATTTCCTCCGAATTACTTAATTCTGTTTCTAAAAGGAAATCAAAATAAAGAGTAAAAATATCGTTCATAGGCATTCTAAAATGATTAATATTATGATTGCTTTGTCTTTAAAACGAAAGGGGATGACAATTTATTGCCATCCCCTTTGAATTTTTTTTCTTTTTTTCAATCATTATGAAAGGGTCAAATTCAATTGCCGTTCATCAATCAGTTTTCTCAGATTAATCAAAGCATAGCGCATTCGTCCAAGTGCAGTATTGATTGACACTCCGCTGTGCTCCGCAATTTCTCTGAAACTGAATCCAAGATAGTGACGCATGATAACAACCTGCCGCTGATCATCCGGTAACTCATCGATTAAATGACGGACTTCGCGAAAAATCTGTTCACTAACCAGATTGTCCTCAATGTTCATGTCGGAGAATTTTGGGCTGTTGAAAATATCCACTTCTGACTCATCATTCGATACAGTACTCAGGTGCTTCTCTTTCCTGAAATGATCGATAATCAGATTGTGTGCAATACGAATAGCCCAGGATACGAATTTACCGTTCTCGGTATAACGTCCCTTTTTAAGCGACTGAATAACTTTGATGAAAGTGTCCTGGAAGATGTCTTCGGCAACCGCATGATTCTTCACGATCATAAAAATGTACGTGTAGATACGGTTCTTGTGACGGTTAATCAGGATTTCGAGACATTCATATTCGCCATCTACAAATTTTTGAACGAGCGTATGGTCGTCCAATTGCTTAATTTCTACCATAATAATAAAAGGTTGGTTCTCAAGGTAGAAATATGTCGATAGGCGTGTCTCCTTTTTTAAGTTGGTTAATAACTAATTTTTAACTTTGCAGACGTCAAATATAAATTATTTTTTTACAAATATTAACATACCTCAAAAAAAAATTCACTTTTTTTCATTCCAATGAACTCAGAACCTACCGAATACATCGAAATTAAAGGCGCACGTGTCCATAATTTAAAGAACATAGACCTGAAAATTCCCCGCAACCGGTTCATTGTTATTACCGGACTTTCCGGTTCAGGGAAGTCATCGCTGGCATTTGACACCCTTTATGCGGAAGGACAGCGACGCTATGTGGAAAGCCTTTCGAGTTATGCACGGCAGTTTCTTGGCCGTATTGACAAACCCGAAGTTGACTATATCAAAGGTATTCCACCGGCCATTGCCATTGAACAAAAAGTAAATACACGCAATCCCCGATCTACCGTTGGTACATCAACCGAAATATACGATTACCTCAAACTTCTGTTTGCCCGCGTGGGAAAAACCATCTCACCAGTTTCCGGGAAAGAGGTTTCCAGGCAACAGGTAACCGATGTAGTCGATTTTATTTTATCGTATCATGAAAAAACGCGTGTCCTGATTTTATCGCCTCTGTACGTCAAAAAAGACCGTTCACTTGAAACCGAGGCAGACCTCCTGAGACAACAAGGGTTTACGCGACTGGAAATTGATGATGAGATTTATCGGATTGACGATCTGCTTGCTGATCCGAAGAAACTTAAGGCAAAAGGCGATATCCATATCGTGATTGACCGGATTGTTGTTTCCCGCGATGAAGATACCCAGAGCCGCGCTGCAGACTCGGTTCAAACCGCATTTTATGAAGGGAAAGGAGAATGCGTTATCAAGGTAATGGGTGATGATAAAATTACAACAGAACATTTCTCCAACCGTTTTGAGGCTGATGGAATCGAGTTTGAGGAACCGTCCATGCATATGTTCAGTTTCAACAATCCCATTGGTGCCTGCCCAACCTGCGAAGGTTATGGTAAAATAATCGGCATCGACGAAGATTTAGTGATTCCGAACAAATCGCTATCCATCTATAATGATGCAATTGCCTGTTGGAAGGGTGAAAAGATGAGTGAATGGAAAGATCAATTGCTATTCAATGCGGAGAAATTTGACTTCCCCATCCACAAACCTTATTACGAATTAACTGAAGAACAAAGACACCTGCTTTGGACCGGAAATCGTCACTTCCACGGATTGAACCGCTTTTTCAAATACCTCGAAGAAAAATCATACAAAATACAGTATCGGGTAATGTTATCGCGCTACCGCGGAAAAACAATTTGTCCGGAATGTCGAGGAGCCCGCTTGAAAAAGGAAGCTGCTTACGTAAAAGTTGCCGGAAAATCCATTCAGGAATTAGTGGTAATGCCGGCGTCTGAACTGAGAAAATATTTTAGCGACATTCAGCTAACCGAGCATGAACATAAAATTGCCGGCCGTTTACTTATCGAAATCAATAATCGTCTGTCGTTCCTCTGCGATGTGGGTTTGGGGTACCTAACCTTAAACCGCTTGTCATCTACACTTTCGGGTGGCGAATCACAAAGAATCAATTTGGCAACCTCACTTGGCAGTAGCCTGGTCGGCTCCATGTACATTCTTGACGAGCCATCTATCGGCCTCCATTCGCGCGATACAACCCGCCTTATTAATGTTTTGCGAAAGCTGCAGGATCTTGGCAATTCGGTGATTGTAGTAGAACATGACGAAGAAATCATCAGGGCAGCCGACGAAGTGATTGACATTGGTCCTCTGGCCGGAATGCAGGGAGGTGAGGTCGTTTTTCAGGGCAACCATGAAAAACTGGCATCCGAAGGAACCAGTCTTACTGCCAAATACCTTACCGGGGAAAAAGAAATTCCGTTGCCGGACAAACGCCGTTCATGGAATAATTTCATTGAAATAACCGGAGCCCGCGAAAATAACCTGAAAGGCATTAATGTGAAATTTCCGTTGAATACACTAACTGTTGTAACCGGCGTTAGTGGTTCAGGGAAATCGTCACTGGTAAAAAATATTTTGTATCCGGCCCTGGTAAAATATTATGGAGGTTACGGGGAACGTACCGGTGCTCATGAGAAAATAAACGGAGACATGCACCTACTGACCGGGATTGAATTCGTTGACCAAAATCCTATCGGGAAATCATCACGCTCCAATCCGGTTACTTACTTAAAAGCTTATGATGAGATAAGAAAATTGTTTGCCGATCAGCAGGCTTCAAAAATCAATGGATTCAAAGCTTCACACTTCTCGTTCAATATCGATGGTGGCCGCTGTGAAGAATGTCAGGGAGAAGGAGTTATTAAGGTCGAGATGCAATTCATGGCCGATATTTCGCTTACCTGCGAAAGCTGCGGAGGAAAACGCTTCAAACAGGATATTCTGGATGTTCGCTACCGCGATAAAAACATTTACGAAATTCTGGAGATGACCGTTAACCAGGCTGTCGAATTCTTCAGCGAGAAAGCGAAAACAACCGAGAAGCGCATCGTGAAAAAACTGCTTCCACTTCAGGATGTGGGATTGGGGTATTTGAAACTTGGTCAATCATCCAGCACGCTTTCCGGTGGTGAGAGCCAACGTATCAAACTGGCTTCCTTTCTGGCTAAGGAAAAGGATACACCTACCCTTTTTGTTTTCGATGAACCTACCACCGGACTTCATTTTCACGATATCCGAAAATTGCTGGATGCTTTCAATGCATTGATTTCAAGAGGTCATAGCATCATTATCATCGAACACAACATGGACGTGATCAAAACGGCCGACTGGATCATCGATTTGGGACCGGAAGGTGGCGACAAAGGCGGTAAGATTGTTTTCGAAGGTACTCCGGAGAAATTAATCGACTGCAAGGAATCTTATACGGGTCAATATTTAATCCCGAAACTTCACCTTAAGTAATAAATTATTCAACCTGTCTTTAACTTATTAAGTAAAAGACAGGTTTTCAGGCTATTCCTCAACTCTTTGTAGTTCATTAAGGATTTTCACTTCACGCAAGGTGATAAAGAAAACCACAGTGGCCGAAATGAAATCAGATATCGGACTGGCCATCCAGACTCCGGTAAGGTTAAAGAATTTCGGTAAAATGAAAAGCAATGGCATGAGCACAATGACCTGCCTCAACAGGGTTAGAAACATTGCGATTCCGGCTTTGCCAATACTCTGAAAATAGCTGGAAACAATCACCTGATAACCCACTACGGGTAACATCAATGTAAAGATTCGAAGCCCTCTTACTCCAATCCTGAAAAGTTCCTCATTCTCGTTATTAAACAAACGAACGATTTCGCCGGGGAAAATTTCAACAACAATAAAGGAGATAACTGCAATCCAGGTGGCCGATTTCATTGCCAGGAACCAGGCTTCTTTTACCCGGTGAAACTGACGTGCACCATAATTAAATCCCACAATAGGCTGCAATGCCATGTTTATTGCGATCATCGACATGATAATCATGATGACCACTGAATTGATGATTCCCATAGCTCCTACCGCCACATCGGAACTAAAGCGAATTAGCTGGGTATTAAAAATAGCCTGCACCAGACTTGCAGCCAACTGCATGGCAAATGGAGCCATCCCGATGGATACAATGCGGAAAATGATAACCGGCTCGAGTTTCAGATTCCGCACATGCAATTTAACAACAGCACGTGAACTCTTAAAATGACGAAGGACCCAAACTGTGAGTAAAACCTGAGATATCACGGTAGCGATAGCTGCACCCTGAACTCCCATCTTCAGAACGAAAATAAATATAGGATCCAAAACCAGGTTAGTGCCTGCACTAAGCAACATGGAATACATGGCAATTTTCGCATTCCCTTCGGACCTGATAATGTTGTTCAGAGAAAAGCCTACAACCTGAAAGATGGTTCCCAACAAAATGATATCCAAATAATCATTAGCATATCCAATCGTCTCACCAGTCGCTCCGAAAGAGCGTAACAACGGATTCTTTACTACAAAACCAATCACTGTAACCAGCAATGAAACAATGATCATCAGGGAGACACCATTCCCCAGAACCTTTTCTGCCTGATTAACATCTCTCTTCCCAAGATTTATGGAAATCCTGACGCCTGCTCCTACACCAATCAGCATGCCGAAAGCAGCCACCAGAATCATAATGGGGAAAATGACGGAAAGTCCGGACAGTGCCAGAGCTCCTACTCCGCGACCGATGAACACCCTATCGACAATATTGTACAGCGCATTCATCATTACTCCAATGAATGCCGGAACAAAATATTGCCACATCAGTCGGCCAATTTTTTGCTGTTCGAGATCTCTGGTTGCTTTTTCAGTCATTAGGTTTAAGTGCAGGCAATTGTTAGATGGAAAATAGCGGTCAATTTTTGAAAGCGCAAATTTAGGGATTATATCCTGGAATATCGGTCATTGGAATTGCTCTTTCAAATCAACATCTATTTCCACCTTTCTTAAAAGTTTTATCTTTGTCGACGAAGAAGAGATTAAAACCATGGGAAAAGATCCGCAGAAAAAAAAGGTACTGAACAATCTTCAATCCGAGGACTCCTTACTCGTTATTGAGACGATTAAGGAACTACGGGAAACCGGAAACAGTAATTACATTCCGGTATTGATTGAGTTGCTCCATTCTACCGACAATCCTGAAATTAAGCAAAAAATCATCCGGTTACTGGCAGAATTGAAATACAGTGATGCTATTCCCCGCATTGTGGACGCCATTCAGGATAAAAAATATGCTTCGGAACTGAAAGAACTCGTTTCGGTTTGCTGGGAAAATGGACTTGATTTCAGTCAGTACCTTTCGCTTTTCGTCGATTTGGTTATTGAATCTGAATTCATGGTTGCATTCGAGGCTTTTACTGTTATCGAAAACATGGTCGGTAAAATTGACGATTCGTACAAAAACGAACAGGTGGAGAAAATAAGGGCGGCTAAAGAAACAGCACCTGCTGAGAAGATGTCGTTGCTGGAGGATCTGGAAAGAATTATTCCGGAAATACCGGAACAAAAAGAACAAGAATTCTAAGGAAGGAATACATCAAAATAAAAAGAAGCTGCCCGGACTGGACAGCTTCTTTTGTTTTATATCTGCTTATTCGTTTACATTGTTGGAAAAGTATTTCATGAACTGAGCCCGTTCGTAAAGGACCGGGTTAGGCAGGTTGGAATAACTCAGTCGTCCGCGGAATTCGTCCAGATTCTTGAAGTTCCATTTCTTCATGAAGTGCTCCAGGTAATCAACCATCTCTTTCACTACCGGAATACCTTTCACGTACATGGCTGAACAAACCTGTCCGACGGTAGCACCTGCCAGCAATTGTTTCACAAGGCCTTCCCCATCATGAATACCGGTGGATGCAGCAATGTCGATTCTTTTCAGTGTACCGGAAATAATTCCAACCCAGCGAAGCGATTGCCGGATATCGGCCGGTGAGCTGAATACCTCGGCAGCAGAAATGGCCAGTTTATCCAGGTTAATATCCGGTTCGTAAAAACGGTTGAACATTACTACCCCGGCAGCACCATGGGCATATAAGCGATCGACCATGCTAACCAGATTGGAGAATTGCGGACCAATTTTCATGGCTATCGGAATACTCACTTCTTTTTTTACCGCTGCCAGAATCTCGAGGTAACGCTCTTCAATCTCTTCCGATTTAATCTTGCGATCCGTCGGAACGATAAATGCGTTAATTTCCAATGCATCGGCACCAGCTTTTTCTATTTCCCGGGCAAAGCCAATCCACTCGTTTCCAGATACGCAGTTGATGCTGGCAATGATCGGGATGGTAGTTGCCTCCTTCGCGGCCTTTACCAGTTCGATATAATGATGAAGTGTATTATCATGCAAATAGGTGCGGATATAATCCTCGGCTTCCGGGTAGGAAGTATTCTGGAGATCCTTGCTAAGCATGACATTAACTTCATTGTTGATTTGTTCTTCGAATAAAGATTTCAGGACCACAGCTCCCACACCGTTCTTTTCCATTTCAACAATTTTCTCAATGGAATTAGTAAGTCCCGAACTTCCGGCTACCAGAGGATTTTTCAGGTTTAGCCCTAAATAGGTTGTTGTAAGATTTGCCATTCGGAAAATTTTTATAAATCGATTTTTGGTTTAAGATTCAGTTATTCTGATAATTTCGCTCGCCGAAAATATTGCTACCAATGCGTACCATGGTACTCCCTTCTTCGACAGCCAAATGATAGTCGCCCGACATTCCCATGGAAATTTCACTAAAATTTGGCTCATTGCTAAAGTACATTTTCTTCAATTGTCTAAAGATAGTCGAAAGGCTTTTAAACTCCCTCCGAACCTGCACTTCATCGTCGGTAAAAGTAGCCATTCCCATCACACCATCAATCCTCACAAATTGTAGATTTTTAAACTCCTGCGAGTTTAGCATCTCCTCGGCTTCCTGCATATTGAGGCCAAACTTGGTTTCCTCTTCTGCAATATGAAACTGCAACAGGCAGTGAAGTACCCGCTCTTGCTTTTCGCCTTCTCTATCAATAGCTTTTAGCAGCCGAAAACTATCGACACCGTGTATAAGCGAAACAAACGGAGCGATATATTTTACTTTATTACGCTGAAGATGACCAATCATGTGCCACTCAATGTCTTTGGGCAACGATTCGTATTTCGAAACGAGTTCCTGTACCTTGTTCTCTCCAAATATCCGTTGTCCACACTGATAGGCCTCCATAATATCCTCATTGGGCTTCGTTTTCGAAACCGCCACCAGCTTGACATTTTCAGGTAATGAATTCAGAATTTCAGTCAGATGCTCTGCAATGCTCATGCAAATAATTTTTCACCCAAAGTAAAAAAAAATTATCGACCCTTTCGGGATATCCTTCTGAAATCCGCCGGACAACTGCACATGTTTGGTTTAACCATAAATGAGGTATGCATTTTTTTTTAACTTTATCGCACCCAAAACGGGCAACATTAAAAGCTGAAGGCAATTTATGAAAAAGCAGATTCTCCTGATTTTAAGCGTATTTTTCGCACTTCAACTTCAGGCTCAACCCAATAATTACCCAAATGAAATTTACCTTGGAGTAAAAGGTGGCTCAACCTTTTCGCGCGTACGCTTTTATCCTACTGTTAAACAGGTCATGCTGGAAGGTTATTCCGGTGGAATTGTATTTCGGGATATATCGGAACCACATGTGGGACTTCAGGTGGAACTGAATTATTCGCAGCGTGGATGGAAAGAACATACCACTGCGGGCGTGGACTACGAACGACAGCTCGATTACTTTGTATTACCCATGATGACACACGTGAACATTGGCAACAAAGGTTTTCGGTTCTTTATTAATCTTGGTCCGTCGATTTCCTATTTGTATACAGATAAGGAACTTTTCAATCCGCCAGCCGATGCAACGTACACACCCAACGATTACTACGGAAAACCCATAGATACCGGTTTCGATTTTCAGTTTGCCGGAGGTGTCGGATTCGAATGGCGATTTAAAGACGGCAACGGATTGATGCTTGACAGCCGTTTGTATTACAGCCTGCCCAGTTTATTCGACCCGAAAAAATCGACCTACGACGCATCACAATTGCAAACCATTGAAGTAACCATGGCGTACCTCTTCAGGTTAAACAAGAAAAAGAAGAATTAGAAATTACATAGCACAAAAAAAGGTGACCAATTTGGCCACCTTTCTTTTTTATTTTCTTTTGTGCTAATCCAGTTCATGAATTACCAGACCTGAACGCAGCTTCGGTTCAAACCAGGTCGTCTTCGGAGGCATGATATTTCCTGTATCGGCAATATCAATCAACTGCTGCATGGAAACCGGATAAAGGGCAAATGCCACTTTCATTTCACCTGAATCAACACGACGTTTCAATTCACCTAAACCACGGATCCCGCCAACAAAATCGATTCGCTTATCGGTACGCAGATCTTTAATTCCCAAAATCTTGTCGAGAACCAAATCGGATAAGATGGTTACATCCAAAACACCAATCGGATCGTTGTCGTCATATCGTCCGGAACGGGCTACCAGTTTGTACCATTTTTCACCCAGATACATACCGAAAGTATGCAAATCTGCAGGTTTGAAAATTTCAGCTCCCATTTCGGTCACTTCGAAATCTTCCTCCAGCTTCTCCAACAATTCGGCTTCCGACAATCCGTTTAAATCTTTAATAACCCGGTTGTAGTCGATAATCTGCAACTGGTTATCGGGAAAATGAACAGCCAGGAAATAGTTGTATTCTTCATTGCCGGTATGATTCGGATTTTTCTCCTTTTTTTCGTTTCCCACCAAAGCAGCAGCTGCAGTCCGGTGATGGCCATCCGCTACATAAGTTGCAGGGATTTCAGCAAACAGCTCCACAATCCGGTTGATGGTGGCTTCATCTTCGATAACCCAGAAATGGTGTCCGAATCCATCATTGGCTACGAAATCGTATTGCGGTTCGGTTTCTTTCACAATTTTTGCAACGATATCATCCAACTCCTGAACCGCAGGGAACGTAAAAAATACAGGCTCCATGTTGGCGTTGGTGTTACGCACATGCTTCATACGGTCTTCCTCTTTGTCTTTCCGCGTAAGCTCGTGCTTCTTGATGACACCGTTCATGTAATCATCGACTGACGCAGCACCAACAATTCCATACTGAGTGCGGCCATTCATCGTTTGAGCATAGATATACAACCTATCCTTCTCGTCCTGTACCAACCATCCTTTTTCTTTAAAGAGATGGAAATTCTCGACAGCTTTATCGTAAACAGGCTCCGAATGTTCGTCGGTTCCTGCCGGGAAATCGATTTCAGGTTTGATGATGTGCAAAAGCGATTGAGGATTTCCCTCAGCTTCTTTTCGGGCTTCCTCCGAATTCAGTACATCGTACGGACGGGAGGCTACTTTTTGAGCCAATTCCCGGGGCGGACGCAGTCCTTTGAAAGGTTTTAAAACAGCCATATCGTTCTATAATTCAAACTAATAATTATCCCTCTTAATGTGACACGACTTTCAATTTACCTGGAAAGTCGTATCCCCTTTTTGAAAAAAGGCAACAATCTGCGCTGCAGCAGCGGTGCCGGCATTCATATTTGCTTCAGCCGTTTGAGCTCCCATTTTCTTCGTGGTAAACACTACCCTGCCGGGGAAACGTTTTTCCAGTATCTCATGGTTATCGGGAGCGACATCGGCAGCATAACGTAAATCTTCTCTTTCTTCCATTACACTTTCCAGGTCGGCTTCGTTGATTACTTCTTTACGCGCCGTGTTAACCATAATGGCTCCCTTCGGCAACAACTTCATCAGCTCCCGGCTAATAAGCCCCTGGGTGTCATGATTACTTGGAATATTCACCGAAAGAATTTGCGAAGAACTAAACAATTCCACTGCATTATCTGAATAACGGATACCAAGTTCAGCTGCCTGTTCCCGGCTCAAAGTCGGGCTACAGCCAATAACATCCATTCCAAACCCTTTTCCTATCCGGGCCAGATATGCGCCAATGTTGCCATACCCCATAATACCCAGCACTTTTCCACGTAGTTCGGTTCCTGTAGTACCGTTAAAACCATTGCGAATAAGATACAGTAACAAACCGAATGTCAGCTCTGCTACAGCATTGGAGTTCTGACCAGGTGTGTTCATCACAACAACACCTTTCTGGCGTGCAGCTTCTATATCCACATTATCATAACCGGCTCCGGCACGAACCACAATCTCCAATTCGGAGGCAGCATTCAGGACTTCAGCATCACACTGGTCGCTCCTGACAATTAAAGCGTGCACATCGGCCACTGCCGCCAAAAGTTCTGCTTTTTCCGAATATTTTTCCAGCAACCGCAATTCATAACCCGCCGATTCAACAATTTCCTTAATCAGGGTAATCGCCTCGCTGGCAAAAGGTTTTACGGTTGCAACCAATACTTTTTTCATGTTTGAGTCAGTTTATTGTAATCACATGAAAAGGTACGGTTACCTAAGGAGCGAATCAATGATTGAAATCAATGATTCAGATCACGAAAAAGGCGTGAAAGAATCACGCCTTTTCTGTTATTTTATTAGTGTTTGGCCTCAAATTCTTTCATCGCCCCAACCAATACTTCCACGCTTTCAATTGGCATGGCATTGTAAATCGAAGCTCTGAATCCACCGGCACTGCGGTGGCCTTTGATACCAACAATATTATAAGCAGCTGCAATGTCCAGGAATTCCTTCTCAAATTCCTCGTAACCGGGTGCCATCACAAAGGTTACGTTCATGCGCGAACGATCTTCCGGGTTAGGAATGTTCGGAACAAACATCTTGTTGCGATCCAGCTCGTCGTACAAAGTTTTGGCTTTTGCGATGTTTTTCTTTTCCATTTCCTTGATGCCACCGTTGTCTTTCAGCCAGCGAAGCGTCATCAAAGCAGCAAATACAGGCACGGTTGGAGGCGTGTTGAACATCGATTCCTTTTCAACATGCGTACGGTAGTCGATCATGGTTGGAATGGTACGATCCATCTTGCCCAGAATATCAGTCTTCACAATTACCAAAGTAACACCTGACGGAGCCAGGTTTTTCTGCGCACCAGCGTAAATCAAATCGTACTTTTTAATATCAATCGGACGACTGAAGATATCAGAAGACATGTCAGCGACCAAACGGGCAGGTACATCCGGATCTTCCAGAATCTCGGTACCAAAAATGGTGTTATTCGTGGTAATATGGAAATAATCAACATCCGAAGGAACTTCGTAACCGCTTGGGATGTAATTAAAATTCTTATCCTTCGATGAAGCAACTTCAATAACCTCTCCGTAAAGCTTTGCTTCTTTAATTGCCTTTGAAGCCCAGGTTCCTGTATTTAAATAAGCTGCCTTTGTCTTCAACAGGTTGAACGGAACCATGTAAAACTGCGTGCTGGCTCCTCCCTGCAGAAACAGAACTTCGTAGCCTTCCGGTACCTCAAGCAGTTCTTTCACGAGGTCCCTTGCTTCATCCATTACCGCAATGAATTCCTTGCTGCGGTGCGAGACTTCCATTACCGATAATCCGGTTCCGGCAAAATTCATAACGGCCTCGGCGGTCCGTTCTTTAGTGAATTCGGGCAGGATGGAAGGTCCTGCGTAAAAATTATGCATTTTCATAGTAGAGGAATATTGAATTGTATTTAGACAATTAAAAATTGAGTACTGTCATTCAAGTGTAAGTGGTCTTCTATTTTCTAATAACTGAACGTTATAACCACATTGTCTGTCAGAATTTTAAACAATTAAAAAACTTACCGATACTGCGCCTCCGACCACTTTTATTAAAGACTGTAAAATTATAACAATTATGAATTTCCTGACAAATATCAGGATAAATGATCTTAAAATTTACAGTATTTTAAACCATTCAATTTAAATAAACGGCATTTTAACCACTTTTGCTTTCAGTTTCTTATTTCGTACCCGAACATAGATTTCGTCACCAAGCTTGGCATAACTGCTTTTTACGTATCCCATGCCAATTCCAATCCCTCGAACCGGAGACATACTTCCCGAAGTTACTTCGCCAATCACTTCGTCAGCCTCGTTCACAATTTCGTAACCATGTCTGGGAATACCCCGGTCAATCATCTCAAATCCGCGCAAACGGCGACTGACACCTTCCTCTTTCTGACGGATCATGACATCCTTATCGATGAACTCTTTTTCATCGGTGAATTTCGTGATCCAACCGAGACCAGCCTCAATAGGCGATGTGGTATCATCAATGTCATTTCCATATAAACAAAATCCCATCTCCAGACGAAGCGTATCACGCGCACCCAGTCCGATTGGTTTGATACCTTCATCTTTTCCTGCTTCGAAAACTGCTTTCCAAATGGCTTCGGCATGCCTGTTTTCGAAATAAAGTTCGAAACCTCCTGCTCCGGTATAACCGGTTGCCGAAATAATCACATTGGGTATCCCGGCAAATTCACCTACCGTGAAGGTGTAGTATTTAATGGTTGACAAATCAACCTTGGTAAGTTTTTGGAGAACGCCGGTGGCTTTGGGTCCCTGAATGGCTAGTTGGCTGACCTCATCCGATGCATTTAACATTTCTGCGCCTTCCGAATTCTGGCTTACCAACCATTGCCAATCCTTATCAATATTGGCCGCATTGACTACCAGCAAATATTTCTTCTGATCAAAACAATAAACCAATAAATCGTCCACAATGCCACCTTTCCCGTTGGGCAAACAGGAATATTGCGCCTGCCCCGGTTCCAGCTTCGAAGCATCATTGGTCGTTACTTTCTGGATAAAATTGAGTGCCTGTGGACCAGTTACCCAAAATTCGCCCATATGCGATACATCAAAAACGCCCACTCCATTGCGCACAGTCATGTGCTCATCTTTAATTCCGGAATATTCGATTGGCATTTCGAAACCAGCAAACTCAACTATTTTGGCTCCGTTGCTGTTATGAATGTCGAAAAATGCGGTTCTTTTCATTTAACTGTGATTTTACGGTTGCTTGATGTAATCATATAAGATTCTCAAAGCAGGAATCTTACATCACTACAACTATTTAATTTTTAGTATACAATTTCTCTGCGATGTAGACAAAGCTAAGCATTTTTCCAGCCCGGAAACCTGAAAATTATCAACTTGACATAAGGTTCTTTTGATTGTATATTTGATTTCGTAATTTACGCTTGGTAGATCATTCCCCAAAAAGAGAAAACATGGCATATACAGACCTTAATTATCTGAACAATGTAACTGGTGGAGAACCAGAAATCGTGCGCGAAATGATTGAATTATTCATCAATCAGATCCCTGAGTTTTCAGAGAATCTCAATCGGTTTCTGGTTGAAAAAAAATACCTCGATCTGGGGAAAGAAGCCCACAAAGCAAAGTCCTCTGTTCTGATTGTAGGAATGGAACAGCTCGCTAAGGATTTGAAAACCCTTCAGCTACTGACGCTTGATGGCAAAGGTGAAGAAACCTATGCCGACTATGTGAAAGAATTTGACAAACAGTGCAATGCTGCTGTTGAAGAGTTAAAAGAGGAGCTGGAAAAACTCTGATTGACGCTAAGGATTTGCCGGCGTCATATGCAATACATCGTCAGCAAACTGCCAGGTTGCTTGTTCAACTTGCGGAACAGCGCCCGAAGTAAGTTCGCAAGCAATAGTATGTACCCCGGCATCCGGAAATGCTTTTTTTACCTTTTCGGTAGAAGGTGTTCCGATTTCGGAAAACATTTTCAGCTCTGCTGCCACATCAACCGTGGGGTCCTGGTGCTCCTCGTCTTTGTAATAATAGCCCAGAAAAACCGGACATTTCACCTTCTCAAAAACCGATTTTTTCATGCCGGCGTCGAGCAATTGCTGCAAATACACAGTGGCTTCGGCACGGTAACGTGTATACCAATATTGTCCGATTTTACTGTTCGGATCATCGTCGGTAATCCTGTATTTACCGCCATAAACCAACCGGGCCACCTGAAGCCCCCAAGGTTTTGACAGGATAAATCCGGCAGATTTTTGCCGTATTTTGATATTCGGCGAATAAAGAACCAAGGCATCGATCATCTGCGGGAAGCTGGCATCCAACATCAAGCTTAACGTCCCTCCCGTAGATGTACTCATAATTATTACTTTTTTCCCCAACCGACTGGCAATGACCAAAGCTTCCTTGGCCGACTCATATAAATTATCGGGAGTCATGTCCAGCAATGGCTCGTTGGTAATCAGACCGTGACCAGCCAACCGGGCAAAATAAGCATTACATCCATAACGTTTGGCAAAGGCGGCATTAACCGGATAACCTTCATAATAACTGGCTGAAAAGCCTGGTAAATAAAGCAATACATATTCCGTCTTTTGGTGTAAGGAATCATTCGCCCAAATAATGCGAGCTTCATTGTCTGGCTTTGTCTTCACTGACGATTCCATTTTGTTGACATACCATGCAACAGAATCCAGCGAAACCGGAACCGTTGGCAATGAATTATTCAATACCGGTCTGGGCATCACCGGCCCAAACAAATAAACAATCGCCAGAACGGCGATAACCAAAAAAGGGATGTATCTTCTTTTCATCTTCTGAAATTTCTTAATTCAACAGCTATTTTAATCAAATGCCCTATGTCTGATAAAATTTAATTGCCTGAATTGTTTCACCTCACTCCCTCCGCAGCTTATCCGCTATAAACAAGCATTGTACCTTCGCCCCATAACATCGTCAAATAACGTAACCGGGGGGTCGTATAACCCCGTTTACCCCGTCAAGTAACCCCGTCGACGGAGTAAATTACTGCGTGCACGCGATGAATTACCGCGACAAAGGGGTCGTCATGCGCGTTGACGGGGTCTTTTACTGCGTGAATGGGGTATTGTACCTCGTCGAAGGGGTCCATAACCACGTGGACGGGGTAATTTACCGCACCAACGAGGTCCCGGTAATGCTTCACCGGAGCATTTATCCCGCCAGCCGGGTTATACATTCCGCCGAAGGAGTAATTCACTGTATCGGCCCTATTAACTGTCCCCGGTAATACGAGTAAAACGAAAGCATAACAAGTCTCGTTATTTTTCCGGTTCGAGATCCGCTCCACCGGAGTTATGCTCTTCAAACCGGATGATAGCAGTACGCTCCCGCCCGTTCATCAGGATTTCCAAATCGTTCTTAAACCGGACATGTTTGACAAATTTACTTTCCCAAATCACTTCCTGGTTTTTCAGGATATCGAGATTCAAAAAGTTATCTTTCGTTTTATGCGGCACTGAAAAATAACCGACATTCATGGAAGTAACATTATGAAAAAAGTGAGATCCCAGCGAGGCATCCAGTGGAAAGTCAGGTAATCCCATTTCAATAATAACCCTCGCATTATTGATGTTGGCCCAAATGACCGGGATTCCGGTATACGGGTCGCGGGTTCCCCACCGCCCAGGTCCAATCAGAACAAACTTCTTCCCCTCTTTCCCGAGACGGCCATTCACTTCCTGTATCTCCCGGGCAATGGTCCTTGTCTCCGTTCGATCAAAACTATCCACATCCACATAAACCACATCCCGTACACTTTCAATGCGCCCGTGTCCCATTCCACGATGGGAAATCATCAACATATTCTCCTTATCCAAAGCGCCCAAATCGATGTTTATCTCCTCTTCCTGCCGAATAAGCGGCTTAATCTGCAACAGATAAAAAGTCGGCAAACCATAATCACCTTTTTCCAGCTCCAGTGAGTATTCAATCTCCACCGGTGAGCCCATGGCCTGCTTAAACAAATTCAGCAGCAATTGCAAAGTATCCGACAAGGGAACGTGTTCGTATTTGAGAATATTGGCAAAATCAATCACACGTGGTCCCTTTTGATCAATTCCCGGAGTCAGGTAATCATTTTCCTGATCATATGTAGAGGCACAATGGTTTAACACACCGTCCTTTTCGGCTTCCAACATCCGGTATTGTGTAATAGCCGCATCTTCCCCGTCGCGAGTCAAATCGAACGACTCACGTGTCATATCGATGGCATAAAACTCACGTTGCGAATCCCGTACCATATCGTGGACCGAACTATTATTCAGATTAGGGTATCTGGGACAAAAACGAAAAGCTTTTTCACCTCCCACTACCAGCATTCCCAAACCAACACCGGCAACAGCAAAACCATCCTCCGGTTCCATATAGGAATAAGGATAATAATTAAATGACTGGGCCACTCCGCTTATGGTTGGATAAAATTTCTGATGATGTTCATGGCCAACTACCTCCTGGATAATGACCGCCATTTTCTCCTCTTCAATCTTGTAATTAATAGCTTCGAAATAGGAAATTGCATCGGGAGTAAAGATGGATGAATAAACCAGCTTTACGGCCGTCATCAACTGCTCAAAGCGGACATCCACATCCGGATGATTATTCGGAATTAAATATGTGGAATAAACTCCGGAAAACGGACGCAAAAGTGAATCCTCGAATAATCCGCTGGAACGAATGGCCAGTGGCCGGTCCATTCTTTTAATGTATTGGAACAACCGCTCTTTCAAGGTCATACTTAGCTCGGCTTCCAGAAATTTTTCACGAATCACATTATAATCATGATGATGATATGCGACGTGATATAGATTATTCAATTCCAGAAACTTATCGAACTCGATGGCTCCAATTACCGCGGTCGCGGGCAGACGAATATTAATTCCCGGAATTAGTTTCTTTAGGTCGATATTCTCAATGAGGTTACTGATAAAGGCCAAACCACGTCCCTTTCCTCCCAAAGAGCCACGCCCCAGCCTGACAATATACCGGTCGCCAGCAACTAACTGCGGATCGAAGTTGACGATTCGTCCACGGTTTTTCTTTTCCCTGACTTTGTTGAATACATTCAGACACAAATCACGAATGCGCGCCGGATCATCGAAATCCTCAACACGATAAGGCAATAACTCTTCAGCCATATTGATTTCGCCACGAGCCATCAGCCAGGTTGAAAATGCATTTTGCAGGGCATGATAAACCAACGATTCGACCGGAACTTTAGTTATCAGCTCTTCAAATTCGTGAAGGTTTCGGGCCACCGCAATTTTCTCTCCTTTTCCATTCCTGAAAACAAAATCGCCAAAACCCAGTTTGTAATTGATAAATTCGCTGATATCCAGCGCCAGACTATCGGAGTTTTTATTGATAAAATCAGCACCAATATCTTTGGCCCGCTCTTCGTTGGTTATGTCGTGAGACTGAAGCAGAATAGGAATCGGAAAGCGTAATGTCCGCTTGACAAATTTCAACAACTCTACTCCGGCATCTTCGTCGTCCACTCCGTTTTTGGCAAATTTCACATCGGAAATTACACAAAGCAGGTATTCACGGTAATTGTTAATGATTTCAACAGCATCTTCGTAGGTACTAACCAGCAACAGCTTGGGGCGGGCACGCATTTTCAGAATCATGTGCAGTTCATCAGTCGATTCGTCCGACACCAGGCTTTGCGTCTGCGTCATCACGCTGGTATAAAGCAGCGGTAAGTAGCGCGAGTAATATTTCACTGAATCTTCAACCAGCAAAATAATACGAACATTACCCAGCTGCGTATCACGGGCCACATTCTTCTTGTCCTCGATGTATTTGATCATGGCCATGAAAACATTGGTGTTTCCATTCCAGACAAACACACGGTCGATGGCCGGAACATTCTTGGCTGCAGAATAAAAGTAAGCCAAATCGCTGTTATTGTTTACCAGAAGCAATATAGGCACCCGCGCTTTCACAAAATGAATGTCTTCTGCTGTCCGCAATGGTGCATCTTTATCGACTCCCGCCATGATAATGACCATATCAAAATGGCGCATATTCAAAACCTTCAGCGCTTCCTCCGAATTACTGACACTGGTAAAACGGGGTGCTGCATACAAATTCAGCTGAAGATATTCGCCAAAAATTTTGTCGGAAAACTGCCCTTCCCGCACAATGGAATAGGAATCGTACAAAGTGGCAACCAACAGGATTTCTTTCACCTTGGTGGGCATCAACTCCTGAAAAATATCACGATCGGTCTTTCTTCTTTTATAAATCGAAGAGAGCGAAATATTATCGAATTTACTCATTCACCTTATGTTAGACGTTCCTTGCAAACAGGCTCGTCGATTCAACAAAAATCAATGAAGACTGACAGTAGAATATTCAGTAAATATTGGAATGCCAGAATAAGTATGGTTGAAAATAGCGAATTTTTTACCTTAAAAAACAAAAGGAGGCCTTAGCCTCCTTTCTTTCATCTATGATGTCTGATTTTTATTCTACTACCCATGTATTTCCACTGTTCAATAAATCGTCCATCGATTTAATTTTTGATTTTGCCTTTACTTCAGCAATCTGCTCAACCAAAGCTTGATCATAATAAGGGGCTTCCACCGCGCGAATAACACCCATCGCTACCGGAAAATCAGGCAATGCCATATTAATCAGCAGTTGATGGATAAATCCGTTAGGCTCCGTTACATCGTGAACGAGGATATCATCACGTGTTACACCATTTTCACCAATCTTCACAACTTTCAGGCGACCACATTCAAGCACAATACCCTTGTCTTCGTTATCACCGAAAATCATTGGCTCACCATGACGAAGATGCAATTGACGCTCATTCTTCATTTTTGGATCGGTAATTTCCGCATGAATTCCGTTGTTGTAAATCATGCAATTCTGTAATACTTCCACTACCGATGTACCTTTGTGTTTGGCCGCTTCTTCGAAAATCTCCTGACTCAGTTTGATGTTGTTATCCACCGAGCGGGCGAAGAAGGTTCCGCGTGCACCCAATACAAGCTGACCGGGAACAAATGGTTCTTCAATCGTTCCGTAAGGTGATGTTTTAGTTACAAAACCCCGATCGGATGTCGGAGAATACTGTCCTTTGGTCAATCCGTAAATCTTGTTGTTAAACAAGATGACATTGATGTCGATGTTTCTGCGAATCAGGTGAATGAAATGGTTTCCACCGATAGCCAGTGCATCACCGTCACCGGTAATTTCCCAAACACACAAATCGGGATTAGCACATTTTACACCGGAAGCCACGGCAGCTGCCCTTCCGTGAATCGTGTGAAATCCATAAGTGCTCATGTAATATGGGAACCTGGAAGAACATCCGATCCCGGAAATCACTGCATAATCTTTGTGTTCAACGCCCAGATTTACCATCGCTTTCTGGATAGCATTCAATATGGCATGATCGCCACATCCCGGGCACCAGCGAACTTCGTTTTCGCTTTTGAAATCTTTTATTGTATATGCTAATTCTTCGGCCATTGTTATTCCTCCAGTAATTTTTCAAACTTTTCGCACAATTCATGTACTGTAAAAGGCAGACCCTTTAATTTATTGAATTGCTCGTATTTGAAATCAGGTTCCTTATCCCTGAGATAGGAAGCAAATTGTCCCATATTCAGTTCACATACCACAATCTTCTTAAAACGGCTGAATACCTCGTGAGTATTGGCCGGCAGCGGATTAATGTAATTGAAGTGAGCCAGACTGACTTTGTGATCCAGCGAACGCATTTCGCGAACGGCGCTTTCGAGGTGACCAAATGTGCCTCCCCAACCAACGACCAGCAAATCGCCTTTCTGCTCACCACAAACTTCCAGTTCGGGAATCATATCAACCACTCTGCGCACCTTTTCGGCACGAATATCAACCATACGCTGGTGATTTTCCGGATCGTGACTAACATTTCCCATCTCATCTTTTTCCAGACCTCCAATCCGGTGCTGGAAACCATCCATGCCAGGAATCGCCCATTCACGTGCCAACGTTTTCTCATCGCGGCCGTAAGGCTTATACTTCGCAGCATTCTTCGCAATTCGAGGTGTAATCACAGGCATATCGGCCATTTTGGGAATCTTCCAAGGTTCCGAACCGTTACCAAGAAAACCATCGGTAAGAAGGACAACGGGAACCATTCTTTCCAACGCAATTTTTGCTGATTGGAAAGCATAATGGAAACAATCCGATGGTGTTGATGCGGCTAATACAACCACCGGGCTTTCACCGTTTCGGCCGTACAATGCCTGCAACAGGTCCGACTGTTCTGTTTTTGTGGGCAAACCCGTTGACGGGCCACCACGCTGCACATTCACCAGTACCAGCGGTAGTTCAGCCATCACGCTTAAGCCCAATGCTTCCGATTTCAGTGCAAGACCAGGCCCCGAAGTGGAAGTCACCGCCAAGTCACCTGCAAAGGCTGCTCCAATAGCTGTGGAAATGCCGGCAATTTCATCTTCCGCCTGGAAGGTTTTTACACCCAAATCCCTGCGAGCAGCAAGTGCCTGCAATACCTCGGTGGCCGGAGTAATAGGATACGAGCCAAGGAAAAGTTCCAGGTTGGCTTTTTCCGCTGCGGCAAGCAATCCCCAGGCTGTAGCCAGATTACCGTTAATGTTCCGGTAGACTCCATGCTCAATGGAAGCCGGATGCACAATATACCGCGGGGTCATGTGCTGCATATTCATGCCGTAATTCCATCCGCTCCGGAGTACTTTCAGGTTGGCCTCTGCCACCGAAGGTTTCTTCCCGAACTTGTTCTGGATAAACCGCTCGATGTAATCCATCGGCCGGTCAAACATCCAGCTGACCAAACCCAACGCAAACATATTCTTGCTTCGAAGAATACTTTTGTTGTCGAGCCCGAAATCTTTCAATGTTTCCCTCGTAAGGGTGGTTATCGGAACTGGAATCTTGAAATAGTCATCCAGATTTAATTCCTCAAACGGGTCATTGGTGCTAAATTTTGCCTTCTCAAAATTCTTCTCCGTAAAACTGTCCTGGTCGTATATGATCGTCCCTCCGGGGCGCATAAACGGCGCATTTGCTTTTACGGCAGCAGGGTTCATGGCTACCAGCACATGGGCATAATCACCCGGTGTGGTCACCCGGCGGGTTCCAAACTGTACCTGGAATCCGGATACTCCACCTACAGTTCCCTGCGGAGCACGTATTTCTGAAGGATAATCCGGGAATGTCGAAATATCATTCCCAATCAAAGCAGAGGCATCCGAAAACAATGTTCCGGTTAGCTGCATCCCATCACCCGAGTCACCGGAAAACCGGATGGCGACCTCTTCAAGTTCAATAACTTTTGTTTCCTTAGACATAATTACGAAAACTTATGTTCGACAGGTTGATCCACTTACGATTAGCAATTTTTAGGGTATGTTTCATGACAATTCCTCAAAAAAATTGCCCGCAAGGAAAAAGATTATAAACATATGTCACAAATTTAATGATTAAAGGCTATCAGCGACTATGACATTCGACTTATTTCGCCCATAATATTAACTTTGGTAGTAAATTAAAATCAATTCAGATAATGGCCATTATACAACCTCTACGCGGAAAAACGCCAACCTTCGGCAGCAACTGCTTTATCGCAGAAAATGCTGCCATCATCGGCGATGTGGAAACAGGTGATAACTGTAGTATCTGGTTCGGCGCCATCTTACGTGGCGACGTGCATTACATCAAACTGGGTGATAATGTCAATGTCCAGGATAATGCAGTCATTCATGCGACCTATCAGAAATCTCCTACGAACATCGGAAATAATGTCAGCATTGCGCATGGTGCCATCGTTCATGGATGCACCATTCATGATAATGTCCTTATCGGGATGAACGCAGTGGTGCTCGACGATGCAGTAATTGAAAGTAACTCCATCATCGCTGCCGGTGCCGTTGTGACCAAAGGTACTGTTGTTAGGTCCGGTTCGGTTTATGCCGGTTCGCCCGCCAAAAAGATTAAGGAGATAAGTCCTGAACTTCTGGAAGGTGAAATTCACCGTATTGCCAACAACTACCATATGTACGCGGGCTGGTACAAAGAAGGTGAAGAATAATTGATAATCAGCATCGCATAATATGTTTTAGAATATCCATTCCGGGCAAACGTGTAAATGCATTTAAAATTACACGGCTCCGGACAGATCATATTATTGAATCACAAAAAGAAAGGGTTACCTGTTGGCAACCCTTTCTTCGTTTATATTTTTGAAATCTTTATCTGATTTTATGTCCTTTCAGTGCGTAAAACAGAATAAACAAATAGGCAGGGAAACACACCCAATATGCTGCCTGGATGCCTGTGTAATCTTTAACTCCACCAAAAATAAGCGGCAAGATCGCCCCCCCCACAATTCCCATTACCAGCAATGATGCTCCGGTTTTGGTAAAACGACCCAAATCAGCAATAGCCAGTGGCCAAATAGCTGGCCACATCAACGAGTTGGCAAGTCCCAGCAAAGCCACAAACCAAATGGAGTACTTTCCAGCAACCAACACAATAGCCAACGAGGCCACGACTCCCAACCATGAATTGATTTTCAAAGCGGTATTTTGTGTAATTACTTTTGGAATAAAGAAAACCCCAAACAGGTAACCGATGACCATAAATATTACCGTATAGGTAGTATAGGTTGCCGGATTGGCCAGTCCAATGCTGTCGGCATAATCCACAATGGTCGCCAACGCAATTGTTTCAACTCCCACATAGAAAAACAAAGCAATAACTCCCAAAACCAAGTGCGGGAACTGAAGGATGCTTGTCTTTGCCCTTGCATACGATGAAACTGGCGTTTCGTTCTCGCCTTCATCTTCACCTTCGGCTTTAACTTCAGGCAGTGGGGCAAAATAGGAGAAAATACCCAGCAGAATGAACATCCCGATAATCAGGTAGAACGGAAAGTACATTTTCTGTAGTGATGGAGAATCGAGGTTCAGGAACAAACTCAAAAATATCGGTGCTACTGCCCAGGCTGCCTTGTTAATAATTCCCATGATACTAATGCGCATAGCGGCACTCTCCTGGGGACCCAAAATGGTGATATACGGATTAACCGAAGCCTGGAGCAAGGTGTTTCCCATACCGCTGATGAAAGAAGCCAGCAAAAACAGTCCCAGACTTTCATACCTCGCCGATGGAACAAAAAGCGCAAGCCCCACCGCGAAAAAGAAAAACGAAAGCATCATCCCGCGCCGGTAACCAACTTTCTTAATGATTAGGCCGGAAGGATATCCAAAAACAACAAAAGCCGAGAAAGTGGCTGCCAGTACCAGGTACGATTGCGCCGAAGATAAATCGAGAGCCTTTTTCAGGAATGGTATCAGATATCCGTTAATTCCAAGCGCAAATCCGATGACAAAAAACATCACCCCAATAATAATAATTGGAATCACATAGTTATTCCTTTTCGAGTAAGTAGCTGTTTCTACCGTCATATTTCAATCAGTTTAGTTTATTTAGAACAATACGATGCTCACGAATATAATACTTTATTTTAATAGATTAATTGCTATTTTCCCTTTGTACGCGTGTACGTTATGCCTACTTTTGAAGGGTAAAAATAACGCTGCTGAACTTTTAGAAAGTACACTATTGAAATTGATTTTATTATCAACTCTTTACATAAAAGACTAAAATTTTTAATAAGAAACTACCTTATGGATCGGAATGTCTCTCATCGGACACAATGAATCCATATATTATGTAGTTTCAAAAGACAAAACAAACAACAAAATGATGAAACCGACTTTAGTTATTCTGGCTGCCGGTATGGGAAGCCGGTACGGAGGCCTCAAACAATTAGATGAAGTGGGCCCTAGCGGAGAAGCCATTATCGACTACTCACTATACGATGCCATAAGAGCCGGATTTGGAAAAGTGGTGTTTGTCATCCGCGAAGATTTTGCCGATGCCTTCAAGGCACGTTTTGCCCCGCAGCTGGAAGGTAAAATCGAGGTAGCATATGTGTATCAGTCACCAGACAAGATACCTTCCGGTTATCCGACAAATCCCGAAAGGGAAAAGCCATGGGGAACCGGTCATGCTTTGCTGATGGCCGAACCCGAAGTGGATGCTCCCATGGCAGTAATCAATGCCGATGACTTTTACGGACCAGGTGCCTACCTTGAAATTGCCGGTTTCCTCACCTCTTCAACCGATGAAAACGAGTATGGAATGGTCGGTTACCAGCTGGATAACACCTTGTCAGAGTTCGGTTCAGTTTCCCGTGGGGTTTGTCAGACCGACAGCACCGGCCGTCTTACCGAAATCAACGAACGCACCAAAATCCAGTTGGAAGAGGATGGTATCGTTTATTGCGAAAATGAAAAGCGATTCCCACTAACCGGAAAAGAGCCGGTATCGATGAATTTCTGGGGCGTAAAAACATCCATTTTTAAATATCTGAATGAAGGTTTCCGTAAATTCCTGAGCGAGGAAGGGATGAAGCTAAAATCAGAATTTTTTGTACCTTTTCTCATCAATGATAAAATTGTTGACGGAACCGTTACTGTGAAGGTACTGACATGTGATTCGCCATGGTTTGGTGTCACATACAAAGAAGACAAACCTTTTGTGCAGAAAAAACTTAGAAAATTAATTGAAGAAAATATCTATCCGGAAAAACTATGGGATTAAACTTAAACTGACCCTATGACTAACCATCAACTAAATCTGATTTTTGAACATTTTCGCCCCAAAGGCCATGTTAAATACTGGGAACCATTTGGCAACGGGCACATCAATGATACCTTTCTCGGAAGAAACCAGGACAGCGAAGCGTCTGATTACATTCTCCAGCGAAAGAACCATGCCATTTTCAAGAACGTTCCCGGAATGATGAATAACATTGTTGCGGTAACTCAACACATTCGTGAAGGTTTGAAAAGCCGGAATGAATCGGATGTCGACCGGAAGGTGATGACCTATTACCCTGCCCGCAACGGAAAGTGGTTTGTTAATGACAAGATGGGCAACTACTGGACATTGTTCCTGTATATTCCGGGCAGTCACAGTGTCGAGAACATTGAAAATCGGGAACAGGCATTAATGGCTGCCAAGGCATTTGGTCATTTCCAACTGCAATTGGCCGATCTTCCCGGCAGTGAACTAACAGAAACCATTCCCAATTTTCACAATGGTATCTCCCGTCTTAAAGACTTTCGGAAAGCGATTGAGCAGGATAAAGCAAGTCGGGTAAAAGACAATCGGGAATTGCTGGATCAGTTACTGGAACGAGGAGAACAGATGACACAGCTACAAACCTGGCTCGATTCGGGTGAACTTCCGTTGCGCATTACCCACAACGATACCAAAATCAACAACATTCTGTTTGATAAAAATGACCAACCACTGTGTATTATCGATCTGGATACGGTGATGCCCGGAAGTGCGTTGTATGACTTTGGTGATGCCATCAGGACCATTGGAAATACTGCCTCTGAAGACGAACCTGATTTATCGAAAATTAGCTTTGCCGCTGATATTTTTGAAGCATTTGCCAAAGGTTATCTGGCGGAAGCCGGAAAGTTTCTCACACAAAAAGAGAAAGAAAACCTGGCATTTTCGTGCCTGTATATGGCCTGGGAACAAGCTATCCGATTCATGACCGATTACCTGAACGGGGATACTTATTACAAAATCGGATATCCGGAGCACAACCTCGTACGAACGAAAGCACAATTTCGGTACCTCGAAGTACTGGAAATGAATCGTGAAAAGATGGAGAACTTAATTGGGAAGGTTGAATAAAGCTTTTCTGATAAGATTTATTAAAATTTTACGGACGGGAAACGATGATTTTCCGTCCGTTTTTATTTATTGGAAACTACAGATGAAGGTGTTCTGCTTGCAATGTTTCGCCAAAGAACATTCCGGCGCGGGTTTCAAAGTTTTCCACCGATTCGGTTGTGAGAAACCGCCGGGAGCCGCCTTTTGTGCACTTCTTATCCATTTCCGGATGACGCTCCAGGTAATCGGCTAAACGTTCGGCCACAATGGGACCTTGCTCCAGCAACTGAATATGCCCGGGAAGGTATTTTCGTATGGTTTCAGACAGTAGTGGATAGTGTGTACATCCCAGGATGACCGTATCGATTTCAGCATCCTGCGCCAACAATTCCTTTACATTTTTCTCAATGAAATAGTCAGCTCCAGGCGTACCAATTTCGTTGTTTTCGACAATAGGAACCCACATGGGACAGGCTTCCTGAAAAGTTTGAATCGGTTTATCACCGGAAATTTTCCGGATTTCCATCGGATACGATTCGGATTTTACCGTACCTGTAGTTCCCAGTACACCAACGTGACCAGTAAAAGTTACTTCAGGAATCCGCTCCACGCTCGGGCGAATCACTCCCAAAACCCGGCGCATGGGATCAATTTTGGGTAAATCACGCTGCTGTATAGTACGCAGCGCTTTAGCCGATGCCGTATTACAAGCCAGAATGACCAGATGGCATCCCATATCGAACAACTTTATCACTGCCTGCAGAGTATATTCATACACCACTTCAAATGATCGTGTTCCATAGGGAGTTCGGGCATTGTCGCCCAAATAGAGATAATCGTAATTCGGTAACTCATCAATCATCGAACGAAGCACGGTTAATCCTCCGTACCCGGAATCAAATACACCAATAGGCCTGTAATTATCCGACATGTCTAACAATTATTTCTTTCCTGAAACTACAAAATTTCTTTTCAACCGCAGCTTTTACCCTGGTTTTAAACAAAAAAAAAGGATACTGTCTCACAGCATCCTTTTTTAGCCTAAATATTTTTGACTTACTGAATTCCCAGTTTTTTCTTCACCAACGGCAGAATATCTTCTGATTGGGCAGAATGATAAAGAAGATTATTTACGTCGAAAACATAAATCAAACCTTCTTCTTTGGCCACTGCATCAACAGCTGCACGAGCTTTTTTAACAATGGGTTGGAATTGTTCTTCCTGTTTTTTCTGCAGATCTTGCTGCGCTACAGCCTGGAAATTCTGGATGCGTTGCTGCAAATCCTGCAAATCATTTTCTTTTGCACTACGAACAGCTTCTGAGAGGCTATCACGTTTGGCAATGTAATCCTGTACTTTGGTCTGGTATTCCTTCTGCATGTTTGTCAGCTGGTTTTCCAGTTCAGTAGCATGTTTTTGCATGGCTTTCTGAGCAACATCACGCTCAGGCATTACCTGCAGCAATTGCTGAAAATCGATATGCCCGAATTTTAATGTCTGTGCTGAAACGCTACCGGCGAAAAGGGCTACGAAAAGTACTATTACTTTAAAAATGTTTCTCATACTTGACTGATTTAACAAATTATTTCGCATAGATATAGATATTAATTCTTATATCCAAGTTTCTGCAGCACCTGATCACTTAAATCGTATTTGGGGTTGGTATAAAGCATACTCATCCCCGCTGAACGATCAAAGATTACAGCATAACTGCCTTGCTCGGCAATTTCCTGAATCGCGTTGTAAATGTCATCCTGAATAGGTTTAACCAGCGATTCCCGCTTTTTATATAAATCTCCGTCGGGTCCAAAATACTGCCGCTGCAGCTTCTTGTATTCCTTTTCTTTCGAGACAATTACATCCTCACGCCTGCGCTTCATGTCATCAGACAACAGCACTGACTCGGCCTGGAAATCTTTGTACATCTGATCCAATTCGGCATGAAGAGTCTCCAATTCCTTCTGGTATTGTTTCGAAATCTGATCCAGCTGATCCTGTGCTGCATGGTACGCCGGAATGTTATCAAGAATATATTCAGTATCGACATAAGCATACTTCTGGGCATATGAATAGCCCACCATACTTAGTATCAATGCAAGAAGGAGAACAATCTTTTTCATAACTCGTGTTTTGAATGAATTTCTCAAACAAAAGCAAAAACCAGACCAACTTTTCAGCTTAGAACTGCTGGCCTATGATAAAGTGGAACTGACTTCCATTGGCATTCGCCTTGTAAGCCTCGTCAAATCCATAACCCCAGTCAAATCCCATCAAACCAAACATCGGCAGGAAGATGCGAACGCCAAGACCTGCAGAACGACGGATATCAAATGGATTATATTCGGAGAAATCGTGCCATGCGTTACCAGCTTCACCAAATGCCAAACCGTAAATGGTAGCCGACTGGCTCAAGGTAATCGGATAACGAAGTTCCACTGTGAATTTCTCATACAGGTTACCACCGTTGCTTGGTGTCAGTGAGTTATTCTCATAACCTCGCAGACCGATAATGTCGCTACCGTACATGCTGTATCCCGACATTCCATCACCACCGACCCGGAACTGCTCAAACGGTGATCTACGATTCTTATCATAGTACCCAAGGAATCCGGCTTCGAACTTGGTTCTCAGCACCAACTTGTCATTCCGGGAAACCGGTGTATACACATCACCACTGAATTTCCACTTATGATATTCGATCCATTTGTATCGCTGAGAATCCGGTAAATTCGGGTCAGCGTAATTCACTCCGTCAAAAGACGAATATGGCGGCGTTAACTGAATGGATAACGAGAAATTGGATCCCCTGCGGGTATACAATGGATTGTCAAGCGAGTTGCGACCGATAACCGTCTTGAAACTAAGGTTATGCGATACTCCATCGCGGAAAAGGTAATAACTCCAGTTCTGCAAATTATACAACTGATATGAAAGCTCATTGTAAATGGTGAAATAATCATCCGGCCAGCTCAGGCGGCGGCCCAAACCGATGGCGGCACCAAATACCGACATCTGCTCGGTAATCTGATAATCGTAATAGTTTGAATATCCACCATATGAAGATCCGTAATTACTGTAACCGTAACTTCCGTAACTGTACGGATTGTAACCACCATAGTAATAATCGGAGTTACCGCTGGTTTGTTTCGAGTAGTAAACCGATAAGGTAAATGAATTCGGTTTTTTACCACCCAACCAGGGCTCTACAAATGAGAAGTTATATGACTGATAATATGATCCATTCGTCTGTGCACGTACACTAAGTGTTTGACCGTCACCTGTAGGCAGCGGGCGCCATGCTTTTCCGTTGAAGATATTACGTACCGAGAAGTTTGTAAATTTCAAACCGACCGTTCCAACAAACATACCGGCTCCCCAACCGCCAGAAAGTTCAATCTGGTCGTTGGCACGTTCTTCAAGATGATAATTAATATCTACAGTACCATCTTCCGGATGCGGAATCACTTGCGGGTTAATGGTTTCCGGATTGAAGTGCCCCAACTGGGCCAATTCCCTTACCGAACGAATGATATTTTCTTTACTGAAGAGCTGTCCCGGGCGAGTACGCAATTCACGACGGGCAACATGCTCGTGTGTTTTGGTGTTTCCCGAAATAATAATGCGGTTGATGGTCGCCTGCTGTCCTTCGTAAATTCTCATTTCAAAATCGATGGAGTCATTCTGGACATTCACTTCCACCGGATTGATATTGAAGAACAGGTAACCGTTGTTCAGATACAAATTACTTACAGCATCGTCATCCTCCCTCAAGCGTTTATTCAACAACTTCTGGTCGAAGATATCGCCTTTCTTGATCCCGAGAACATGACTCAATTGATCTGATGTATAAACCGTATTTCCCACCCAATTGATATTGCGGAAATAATAGCGGTCACCTTCGTCAATCCAAATCTTGATACTTACTGTATTGTCTTTATTTTTATAAACTGAGTCGGCCGTAATCGTAGCGTCACGATACCCTTCCTCGTTGTATTTCTTAATTACATTGACCTTATCCTCTGTGTATTTATCTTCGAGGAATTTCTTGGAATGGAAGAAGTGTTTCAGGCCTTTGTCCTTCGTCTTCTTCATAGCATGCTCCAACTGCCCTTCGGTCAATGCTTTATTTCCGTAGAAGGAAACCTTACTAATCTTGACCTTCTCCTTCTTGTCGACATTCACATCGAGAATCACGTGATTCTCCTTTGCGGGATCATCGCGCTGAACCACGTTAACTTCGGTATTGAAAAATCCTTTACCGTGGTAGAAATTCAGAATCTGACGCTGAGCATTATTGATCAGGTTATCAGTTACCTGACCACCAATAATAAGCAGCACTTTTTTCTCGATTTCCTCTTTCTCGCCTTTGGTCACCCCGTTATAATTCACTTTCGATAAGCGCGGGCGTTCCTGAAGATAAATATCGAGCCAGATTTTATTTCCAACAATTTTGGTGGCAGTAATTTTAACGTCGGAGAATAATCCCTGACGCCAGTATTTTTTGATGGCTGCAGTAATCTGATCGCCGGGAACGGAAATTTCGTCACCCACCTCCAGACCGGAAAGTTTCTTAAGTACTTCCTTATCCAAAAAACGAATTCCACTTATTTCGATACCACCAATGGTGTACATTTTCTGGCTATCGTAATAGATGGAAAAGTTAGTGCTGTCAGCCACCACCTGGGCAAAAACACCTGCACTGCTGCTAATAATTAATAGAAAAAAGAGTATCAGTTTTTTGTACATGTCAGATTCTGATTTGTTCACTTGTTTTACCAAACCTTCTCTCTCGCTGCTGGAAATCGGCAATGGCTTCAAATAGGTCGTCTTTTCTAAAATCGGGCCATAATTTTGTTGTGAAATAAAATTCTGTGTAAGCAATCTGCCAAAGCAGAAAGTTACTTATACGATATTCTCCGCTGGTTCGAATCAACAATTCCGGGTCGGGTATCCCTTTGGTGGAGAGATAATTATCGAAAAGGTTTTCATCAATCTGAGTGGTCTTTATCTTTCCGCTGCAGGTATCTTCAACCAGGTTCTGTACAGCATTCAGAATTTCCCAACGCCCCGAATAACTTAGAGCTAATACGAGTTTCAATCCTGTGTTCTCCGATGTCAGATCCTTTGCTTCCTGCAACTTGATACGGGCATTTTCAGGCAGGCTATCCGTATCACCAATGGTCATCAGTTTTACATTATTCTTGTTTAAATTCTCCGCTTCGATGGTAATAGCATGAACAAGTAACGACATCAACGCTTCCACCTCCTCTTTTGGTCGGCTCCAGTTTTCGGTCGAGAATGCATAAAGCGTCAGATATTTTAAACCAGCTTCGCCAGCGCCTTCAACAGTTGAACGCACTGCTTCTACTCCCTGCTCATGTCCAAAAATCCGCTCATTCCCATGCTGTCGTGCCCATCTTCCGTTGCCATCCATAATTATAGCAACGTGATTTGGCATGTACTCCTTATTCAATTTATTAATTCCCATTTTCTTAATCACTAGTCGTATACCGGACAATTTTTCTTACCGTCCCACAACAAGATGATGAAGGAGACTGTAAAAGTTGACAACCAGTCGTTATTGTGCCAGGTACTGGACGAAAACTTATCGGCATAGCCGGCATATGTTTGCCTGACTCTTGTTGGATCCGTTGGATCCGGTACCATGGAACTGTCGAAGTAATGGAACCGGACAGGATCATCCAGATTATCGATATTGTCCGTAAAGGTTTTCCGAACCATCGCTTCTACATTGATGGCAAAAATATCGGAAATATTCCACTTTACACCCATCCCAACCGGAATAACCGGAGAAAAAGCATCTAATGCGTTGGTTGTATGACCATTTGCATCGACATATGCATTATAATACCGATTACCTCCCTGAGGAATAGTTGGCTCCTGATTAAGAATTAAAGTTCCGCTACCATTTGCTCTTGAATACATTACGCCCAATCCTGCGGATATGTATGGAGTAAAGGAAGCTTTTTTACTTCCCAGCTCATAATCCTTGAAATTGAACTCAAAAATACCTTCGAGCATCTGAATTGAGCGATGAAATGAATAGTACTGCGATAAATCACGCGGATAGTGATAAGCCTGCGAATTGGGAAACGTAAATCCCATTTCGGGTTGAGAAAGATACACATCGTTGTAAATTCCTTCCACGCCCAGTGAAGCAATCATCAACTGAGCCTTTACCGCCATCCGCTTGTTCATATTCCAGCGTGCAAATACACCAAAAGCCGGCGAAAGTGATTTCACGTAATCAACCTGCTGAACATCTCCCCAGTAAAATGCCAGACCGGCAATTAAACCGAGATCTGCAGTTTTCTGGGCCTGAACCTTCATTCCGGCCAGGAGTATCGCCATAATGATTAGCAGTTTCTTCATCCAGTTCAAATTTCTGAGCCGGCATTTTGTGACCGTTCTATTGAATATATCAGTCCAAAATTCATCCGTCCGGCTCAAGGTTTACAAATGTAATAGATTCGCAGAATTTTCCTTCCGCTCTTACCATAATAAACCGATAAAAGCGTGAAAAATTGCATACTTAACCGGATAAAGAATTCAATTTCGGCGGTCTACTCCCCACATAAGTTTGGTCCGTAACGTCCCGTAAAAACTGTGGTTGAAAAGCTTGAGCACTTTTATACCAAAATCCGCTTTGCGTAACCGTATCTCCTTCCCCGATTCACACACAGCCGATCGGGAATCCAGCGTGGTCATAAAACGACCACCTCGGCCCTCAACCGTAAGGGTAATCTGTTGGTAATCCGGAATAACTACCGGCCTGATATTCAGATTGTGCGGTGCAATCGGACTAATGATGAAATTGGATGCAACCGGCGGTATCACCGGTCCCCCCACACTCAACGAATAGGCTGTAGAGCCAGTGGGTGTCGATACAATTAATCCATCGGCCCAATAGGAATTCAAAAACTCATCTCCCACCTGGGTATGAACCGTTATCATTTGCGATGTATCCCGTTTGTGCACTGTAAATTCATTCAGTGCATACGGAAAATCAGATAAAGTTCCATTATCGTCTTCCAGCTGTATCAAAGAACGCGTTTGCAGACGATAGCGTCCCGCGAAGAGATCTTCAAGGGCGTACTCCAGTTCCTCCTGGGCAATGTCAGCCAAAAAACCCAGCCTTCCACTGTTGATCCCGACCATCGGAATCCCGGAATCCCGCACAAACGAAACGCCCTCCAGAAAAGTTCCGTCCCCACCAATGCTGAAAAAGAAATCAACGTCTTTCAGTTCTTCTGGCGAAGCGAAGCTTCCCGGAACAGCCGGATCGCACTTTACCTCTTTACAGAGATAATCAGCGAAAGGCTGATAGATCACCACATCTACATGGTGTAGATGCAAAATGTCAAACAAACGTTTCAGACTATCGAAAAAAACCGGATTAATTGTTCTACCGAATATGGCTATTCTCATGAATTGCAGGCATTTTCAAGTATTCAAATATCGCATAAACTGATCGAAACGATCATCATACAGATTATTTATGCGCGAATCGTCCATGTATGTGGCCTTAATATTATAATCATAACGGGTGAATGTTTGTATGACACCCGACAAATCCATTTTGTTCAATTTAATGGTAACATCCAGTTCCTTGCTCGACTCGGATGGACGGCTCACGTAGAAACTAAGAATCTTGGCATCATTACTTTCCACAATCTGGGCAATCTGAGAAAGAGAATAATCGGTTTTACACAATTCCAGCACAATAATTCCTCCGGGCTCATTCACCGCCACTAAATCTGCCAGTTTCCTGTTCACCTCGATTTGCGATATGGCTCCCATGTATGAATGATCCATATCGAGCACCGGAATAACGGTTACCCCACATTGCGATGCAATGCCTACTACTTCAAAGATATGCTGATTGCGGTGTACATGCGGTTGTGGAAAGTTGATGCCATATTGCTCAATTTTCTCTTCAAAATTATCAGCGTTATAAATGTCCTGATCGGAAATTACACCAAAGTATTCCGCACCATTCACAACCGGAAGATGATTCACATGGAACACCTCCATTAAATTAAGAGCTTTAAGTCCTGTTTCTTCGGGACTTACTGTTGGAATACTGTCGGATATGAGATCGTTGGCAATCACAATATGATATATTTATTTATTCATTTGCAATCTAAATTGTAAATTGCGCATTCAATTAATACCTGAGAAATGATGACACGCTTAAGTGTAAATATAAATAAAATAGCAACACTACGAAATTCACGGGGAGGCAATATGCCTAATGTTTTAGAGGCTGCAATGAACTGCGAAAAGTTTGGAGCTGAAGGTGTTACTGTTCATCCCCGTCCTGATGAACGCCATATTCGTTACAGCGATGTCAGGGAGATTCGCCCATTGATTACTACTGAGTTCAACATTGAAGGATACCCTTCTAAAAATTTCATGGATTTAGTGTTGGAGGTTAAGCCGCACCAGGTAACGCTTGTCCCCGATGCTCCTGATGCCGTGACCTCCAACGCAGGTTGGAATACACTTGATAACAAAGATTTTCTGACGGAAGTTATTGGTGAATTTAAAAAGGCTGGCATCCGTACTTCGGTTTTTGTTGGAACTGATGCTCGTTTCATAGAAGGAGCGGCCAAGGTTGGTGCCGATCGCGTGGAACTCTATACCGAACCCTACGCCACCGATTATCCGGTTGCACCGGAAAAAGCAATTGCTCCTTTCATTCAAGCTGCCGAAGTAGCGATGGCCTCCAATTTAGGACTCAACGCCGGTCATGATTTGAGTCTGGAGAACCTGCGTTTCTTCCATCAAAACATTCCCGGGTTGCTCGAAGTTTCCATTGGCCATGCCCTTATCTCCGAAGCCATCTATCTTGGTTTGGAGTTGACTATTTTAAAATACAAAGAGTGCCTGAGGTAAGTTATGCGTGTTTCACTAACGTTTAAGAAAATGGGCTCCGGCCCAAATATGGTTATTCTGCACGGGTTGTATGGCTCATCGGATAACTGGCTTACCATTGGAAAACATCTTTCCGAAACATACACTGTTTACCTGCTGAATCTTCGCAATCATGGCGATTCGCCAAATGCAGACGTTCATACTTTTGATGCGATGAGTGAAGATGTGGCCGGCTTTTTTGAAGAACAGAATCTCGATAAAGCAATCATTTTGGGCCACAGCATGGGTGGAAAAGTTGCCATGCATTTTGCCGCTGATTATCCGGAAAAGGTGAATTGTTTAATTGTTGCCGATATTGCCCCGAAAGATTATACCGAGGTTGATCGTTCAAAATCGAATTTCAGCCTGCATCAAACCATCCTGGAATTACTGGATGAACTTGATCTCAGCCAGGTTAAAACGAGAACAGAGATTGATCACTACCTGGCAACAAAACTCAACGCTGTTGGTTTGAGGCAGTTCCTGCTAAAAAATATCAAACGGACCAAAGAGGGCAAGTTCATGTGGCGGCTAAATGTCCCGGTATTAAAAGAATATTTGCCGAGGATCATTAGTGAAGTCAATGCTGAATGGTTTGAGGACAGGAAACCGATTCTTCGCTACCCGGTTACCTTTATCCGCGGTTTGAAATCGAAATACATTATGGACGAAGATATTCCGGCCATCAAGGATATTTACCCGGATGCAAGAATAATTGATATTCCTGATGCAGGTCACTGGTTGCATGCCGAGCAACCTGAGCTTTTCCTTCAGGCTGTGCTATCGTGCGTAAAGGCGGGTTAATTTTAGCAGCTTTTCGCCGTGACTTTGATGTAGTTCCCGCGAAGTAAAGCGCCAATGCCAGTTACCATCAACCGTTCCCGGGGTATTCATTCGCGCCCTTTCGTCAAGTCCCAGTACATCCTGAAACGGAATAATTGCAGTTTTAGCTACCGATGACAATGCCAAACGAATAAGCTGCCAATGCTTCTCTTCTTTCGGATTTTGCAAATACTGAAGTACTTTTCGTCGCTCTTCAGTTGTTAACGATTTCCACCATCCACGCGTGGTATTATTGTCATGCGTTCCGGTGTAAACCACAAAATCGGTCCTGTAATTATGTGGGAGGTATTCATTTTCACCTTCACTATCAAAAGCAAACTGAAGAACTTTCATTCCGGGGAATCCGTATTTCTTTCGCAAAGCATGAACCTCTTCAGTAATGGTTCCCAAATCTTCTGCCACAATAGGCAGGTTCCCCAATTGATCGCGTAAGATACGAAACAGCTCATCTCCTAAAGCCGGCAACCATTCTCCTTTCACTGCGGTTTTTTCACCATACGGGATAGCCCAGAAAGATTCCAGCCCTCGAAAATGATCGATGCGAACCTGATCGAACATATTCAGATTGAAATGGATTCGGGCCAGCCACCAATCAAAGCCACGCTCTTTAAGTCGTTCCCATCTATAAAGTGGATTTCCCCAGCGCTGTCCGGTTTCGCTGAAATAATCAGGAGGAACTCCTCCAACCTTAACGGGCTTCCGCTTTTCGTCCAACATAAAAAGGTCCTGGTTGGCCCAAACATCTGCACTATCGTATGAGACGTACAATGGAATATCACCCATCATTTCCACACCTTTTTCGTTTGCATATTGTTTTAATGCAAACCACTGCCGGAAAAACATGAACTGTAAGAAACGCTGATATTCCACATCCTCCCGGAAACGGCGGTAATAAAAGTGCAATGCTCCTTCAGTGCGGGTGGCTATAGCATCTTCCCAGCTGTTCCACGTTTTTCCCTTCAGGTTTTTATGACAAGCATAAAAAAGTGAATATGAATCAAGCCACCAGGCATGCTCATCCCAGAATTGCATGTATTCGGGCAATCCAAAACCTCCGGTTTCCCGGAAACGCATGAATGCTTTGTGCAAGACGGGTTCTCTGAATTCAATTACGGCATCAAAATCGACACGATGGCCGGAAAAATGAGGCACAGTGATTAAGTCAACGGCTTCCAGATAACCCGACACTTCCAACTCATCCAAATCGATCAAATTTGGATTTCCGGCGAAAGCTGAATAACACTGATACGGAGAATGATTAAACCCCGTTGGGTTTAATGGCAGAATTTGCCATACTTTCTGGCCATGTTCAGACAACCAGTCAACAAACCAACGTGATTGTGAACCAAGTGAGCCTATTCCATATTTCCCCGGAAGGGATGTCGGATGCAGTAATATTCCACTTTCTCGTTTCATCGGGACGATTTATAAACCGTTCGTTACATCGGAATGCCGCAAAGATAAGAAAGATGCCGTACCGGAATGAACGAGGAACCACTCGTTTTGAGTGTATATAACAAAAAAATGGTTGCCCTGATTAAGGCAACCATTTTTCAGAACTGGCAGAATATTTTCTGCTCTTTTCTTCTTCCATTTTCCACTTCAATGTTATACTGCTGCGGCCAAATGCTTCGGCAACTGAAATATCTCGATGATTTGTGGCTTGTCGACAAAAACTTTCTTTGCAACATCCGAAATGAGGAGCACTTTGGCATATAATTCATTCATCCGAGCAAGTCGTAGTGATTGCACCCGTTTCTGTTCAACCTGTTGCTGATTCAATTTTTGTCCGATGGACTGTAATTCCCCCCGTAAAACCCTGATTTGCCAATAATAATCCGGAGGACAATGAACAACCTGAAGAGCGGCCCGATGCTTTTCAACCAGTTTTTGCAATTCTTGCAATTTCATCAACATCTGGTTGCGGTTTGTGCTCGCCCGCTGATAATCGCAAAAACCAAGTTGCTCCCACACTCTCCTATCGTGCGGAAATGCAGCCTGAATATACAATCTCAAAGAGCGGAAAACGATGCATGCCTGCTCCATCTTGTCTTTGCTCTCTTCTTCCAACTGACCAATTTCTTCATCCAGGGCGTCGGTTGCCGGTACTGATTTTGCCTCTTTCAGGGTACGTTGATAACGAATCAAAAAATCTTCATTTATCGCAGGGGTATGCTCTGATAATTGCCGAATGTATAAAGGCAGAAGATTTTTGATTTCCGATCCAATACGGATCAATTGAGCATCACTGAACTGGTAATTTCTTCCTACATCCATAATCATAAAATTTTTACTGTCTGTAATAAATCTCTCTTCGTGTCAGGCGAAGATGACGCGGACCCTGTAAATGAGATGAACTCAACTACCGGTCGTATCACATTTAAAAACACAGTGGCAAAATGCCAGGACATGCCATGAAGGCGGGATTAGGAAGGTTAAGTGTGTGAGATAAGAATCTGTCTTTGTAATTTCCCTTTCTCCTTTAACCTCTTTCGTCGGTATCTATTACCTCTAAAGACTGTTTACAAATTAGTGAAAAAAAGCCTCAAAATCAATGCTTAGAAAAAATAAAGAAAGTTAAAAAAAGGAAAGTTAATCGAGTACAAAGTGGTAAGTAATGGTTCCTTTCTGGAATGCAGATGCATTATTATCTGTATTGAACCGGGCAGAGAGAGCTGCTTTTTTGGCGGCAGCCAACAATGATGGATTAATGGTATTTGAGCCTTTTACGCCCGGAATGGCCTGAGTTACTTTGCCATACTTATCAACTGTAATTTCAACGACAACGGTTCCTTCTTCATTGCCGGGAAAATCGGGTTTCGGTAATCCACCAACCAGGCTTCTGCCCGACAGGTTGAATGTATTGCCACTGCCTCCGCCATTACCATAACGGTTTACACCCGGAGTACCTTCAGGGCTCCCCTGATTTCCGCCTCCGTAAGTGACTCCCTGACTCTTGCTGTCGGAGCCGTTATCGGTTTTGCCCCCTCCAAATGCGGATTGAGCTCGTGAGTTTATTTCAGCAATCTTTTTCTGCTCTTCTTCTTGTTTTTTGCGTTCGGCTTCTTCTTTCCTTTGACGCTCAAGTTCTGCCTGACGCTGTTTCGTCAGTTCTTCCTGCCGGGCTTTTTCTTCCGCTATTTTCTTTTGGCGTGCCAGTTCCTCTTGTCTCTTCTTTTCCTCGTCGACCTTGTTTTTCTTTGTACCGGCATCTACCGAAGCCGATTCTTCGAAGTCCTGAGTCAATACCTTTTCTTTGCCCTTAGTCGGAGATGATTTAGGTTGCGTTTTGGGCGGACTAACCTGAGGTGGTGTAACTGGTTGGGGTTTCTTCTCCTCTTTTTTAACAGGAGCCGGTGCAGATTTACGGGCCGGTTCTCTTGGTCCCGAACCCGTAGCAGAATTCCCGAAATCGACCAAAATTCCTTTTTCTTCCGGTAACGGAAGTGGTGTGATAAAACCGAAGAACAGCAATAACAGGAGAATCACCCCGTGAAACAGGATGGTTCCAAAAATTCCTCTTCTATGTTCTCCGATATAGGACATAACTATTTACCGGGTTTGTTCAGGACTTGTGGCCAGTATCATTTTATACTGGTTGCGTTTGGCAATATTCATCACTTTCACGACTTCCTCAATGGGAACCGACTTCTCGGCATGCAGTGAAATGTAAATGTCTTTTTTCCCATGCAGTGTTTCCTGCAGATAGGGTTCAATTTCGCTGAAATTTACGTTCACCAACCGTCCGTTATTATTCACATAATATTTCAAATCCTTAGTAATAGAAATGCTGGTAAGCGCCTTTGCGTTGGTTTGGTTGTTGCTCTGCGGAAGCAACATCTTCAGCGCATTGGGACTAATCAAGGTCGATGTGACCATGAAGAAAATGAGCAACAGGAATACGATGTCTGTCATTGACGACATACTGAAACCTGCGTCCACCTTATTTCTCCGACGTAATGCCATAAAATGCTTGTTTAATTAGCAGGTTCGTGCAGTAAATCCATAAATTCAGAAGTTGTTGCCTCCATTTTGAAAACAACTTTTTCGACACGTGCTACCAGTATATTGTAAGCAAAGTAGCTAATAATACCTACAATCAAACCGGCAACGGTAGTGACCATGGCCTGATATATTCCGCTGGACAGCAACGAAACATCCACATTACTTCCGGCATTTGACATATCATAAAATGCCTGAATCATTCCTAAAACCGTTCCCAAAAACCCCAACATGGGAGCTCCACCGGAAACACTGGCCAGCGTGGGAAGTCCTTTTTCCAACTTGGAAATTTCCAGGTTCCCCACATTTTCAATGGCTGTATTCACGTCGTTCAGCGGTCGTCCAATGCGCGAGACTCCTTTTTCAATCATCCGGGCCACCGGAGTTTCATTGGTCCGGCAAAGCGCCAAAGCCGCATCAAAACGGCCATTGTGTATATTGTCTTTAATTTGATCGATGAAACGGTCATCGATTTTTGCTGCCTTTTTGATGGCATAGTAACGCTCGACAAAAATGTAAACAGCAATAATCGACAGGAGAAAAATCGGGATCATAATCCAACCACCTTTGAGAACCAGGTCCCAAAACTTCAGCTCGATAACTCCCTGTGTTGCCTGTGCAGCCATGTTGGCCGTATCGACAGCAGCATCTGTACTTTGGAGGAATAAGAGATTAATCATATGTATTACTGTAATTTCGTTGTGATTTTGTGTTGAATATCGCGAAAATATGATGAAAGCAAAAATAATGAATCTTAATTAATCTTATTGGCCTGATGTGGATTCCGCAGCTTTCTGCTGTTTCTTTTTTAATTCTCTTTCACGCTTTTTCTCTTGACTTTTCTTGAAATAGCGCTGAAACAAATCATCGAATGAATTGAATTCTTCCCGAAAGGAAACACCAATTCCCTGTGTATAAGGACTCGTATCGTACAGCAAATCATCGTTTGACCGGTTGTATGCCTTCAGCTGCAACTTGCCTGATTTATCGAGGTTCACATACACTTCCACTTCGCCAACAATCTGGTTGGTATTACTCGATTGCAGGCTTCCGTTGTTGCCAATGTTTCCGTTGATGGTTACCCGATCATCCAGAATCTGAGTGCTGAGTGCCACTTCAACCTCCCGGTTACTCACCTGATCGCCCGGACGGTAATTGAATCCAATATCAAAATCATTGCTGATTTGCGAGAGCCAATTCGACAATTGGTTGGACAATACTTCCGATGTGGTGGCATTGACCATACTGGCACCTGTCGATTCAAAATTCTGGTTACCACGAAGATATTCCGGTGTATAAAATTGGCCCATTACCAGCAACGAAAGTATCTGTCGGTTGATTTCATCCTGAGTACTGATGTATTGCTGCACTTCATCCCGGGTTCGCTTATCGGCTGTTGGAAATTCGATGTCGAATTTCACGGCCGGGTTAAACAGCTTTTTTGACAAATTAATTTTCACTTCTACCGGAATACGTCTGGAATAATCACCCTCGTTGTAGGTATTTAGCAACAAATCGTAGAGCGAAGCCCTCAGTTTGTATACAGCATCCAGATTTACAACAGCATCATACGGATCGCCATTCCACGATATCGTACCTCCCTGTTCAATTCTAAATTTCTTGTTAATAACATTTTGCAGCGTAAACAGGTAATCGCCCTTTTCCACCACGTAATCGCCGTAAACCCTGAAATTTCCTTCCCGATCGTAAACCAGGCGCAGATTGCCGTTTCCCTGTCCTTTTATCACATCGCCAATGGTCGAATCGAAAATGATTTGAACTTTGGCACTGGGAGTCGCCTCCACGTCCAGATACATTTCAAAATCCGAGCCATTTTCCGGCTTTTTAATGGTGAGATGTTGCGTGGTATCGGTTTTGGCCGAATTAACAAAGGTGATAAAATCGTACTCACTCGCCGATTCGGGACGCTCCATCGGAATAAATATCTGGGTTCCAGGTTCGGTCCGCAAAGACATATCCAGGCGAACATGCTGTCGCTCGCCCGTGATTCGAATGCCGCCTGAAGCATGGGCCTTGCCGTAAAAAAGGGTATTATCTCTTGCTGTGGTATTTAAGACCTCAACATTGGCTGTTGTTACCGACAAGTTGTATCTCAGATCACTAAAAAAGTTATGCCGGATGGTACCATCCAAACGAGCGATGTGGTTGTCTTCGTCACGAAGCAAAATCCGATTGAAAATAATCGAATCGTTCCTGAAAAATACGGTATCCGAGTAGTCGTAATTGGTCTGTGTATAATCGATTCCGATTTTCCCGCTTTGCACAAAAATGTCTCCGTCGAAACGTGGCTTGTCCAAATTCCCCGACATCCGCAAGTTTCCAAAACCTTCGCCACTGAAATGATCAGAGAAGCTCATCATAAACGGATATAACGTCTCCAGCGGTAGTCCTTTAACTTTTGCCGAATAATCCACCAGATTGCTATCGGGCGTATAGGTACCGGAAATATCGAGACGATCTTTTCCTTCCGATTTCAGATTTAATGATGAAACGACCTGCTGTTTGACAGGATCCCAGTTGCTTTTCAATGATACATCTCCCAGTAACTTTTGCTGGAAAATCAGGTTCATAATTCCAACGTCGCCCGACACAACAAGTTTCCTGTATAAGTCACTAAAACTGGCCTTTCCGTCCAGCGTACCACTCAATTCAAGATCGCTGTCGAGGAACGCCGACAGATCATCAAGTTTCAGGTTCCCGAAAGAGAGATTGAGTTTGTCTTTCGGATTCCTGGAAACAATTCCATCCACCTTAAATTCTTCCTTTCGGTGATGAACATGAAAATCATCGACCCTCCAACGGGTTGAATCGATCGTCAAATGCGAAGGCTCGATTTGCCACAAACTGTCGGCTACCCATATCTTGGTGGGATGAATAGTCACATCGGTATGATTTCTTCCGGTTAACGAATCGCGGCTAAAAACGGTAAGTGTATTGATTTCTCCGCTATAAGTAACCGTATCGGTATTGTTCCATGTTAGCCAGGTAGCCAGACTGTCATGAAAAGCGGTGTTGTTCAGCGTTAAATTATAAATCTCGTGTTTCCCCTTTAAGGTCACCTTGTTAATTCCCGCTCTGATGCTTGTTTTATCGTCTTCGGAACGTGCCCTTAGCGTCAGTCCTTCCACATTGTTATCCTGGTAAGCAATCTCAGGAGCGAACCCATCCAGATTGAAGATGTGCTTATTGGAATCGAAACGACCATAAATTCTTACCGGCGGCTTGGCTTCCAGCTGCGGAAGGAAAAACTTGCTCAATTGATCCGACTCTTTGAGTTGCAAATTGAATTTAAAATTGTTTTCCCCGACCGCCTGTTGTCCGGCAAACGGAAGTTTGGCCGATGGCAGGTAATGCTGTACATAGTCGCGGAAAGAGAGAAGGATATCGTTGAAGCGGTATTTCCCGTCCACATCTAAATCCACAAAATCAGAACGAAGCGAAATCGAGTTGTGATTGGGAGAATTCTCGGTTTTCAGGTTAACGCCCGACAAATCCAATGTTCCGATATCGCGGGTATAACTAATCTGATCAAAGTTGATTTCTCCATTCATGTTGTCGATGTTGCTTCCCTTGAAGTTGGCCTCCAGACCGAAGGAAACACTGGCATTCTTCACCTTTTTGTCCAGTCCGAGTACATAAAGGTTTGCCTTATCAACCGTCGTTGTAAAATTGAAAACCGGTATTTTCGGTTCCAAATCGGCTTTACCTGAAAAGAAGAATTGCAGATTGGGATCATCGGCATAAATTTCTCCGTCGAAACCACGCTCACGGGCATTTCCGTTCAGGTAGATCGATTTAATTCGGTAATTATTGTAATACAAACTGTCGATCATCCCCTGAATGCGCGCATTGAATCTCCCGTTGCTATAGCGGGTTCCGTTCAGTTTGGTGCGTAACGAAATTGCTCCCACCGACTGATTATTCAGCACCTTTCCCAAATCGAAGGAACGCGTAATCAGTCGTCCTTCAAAATCTACTTTCCCATTTTCAGCCGGTTTAAAAGCAAGGTCACTGGAAATTTGTCCTAAATCCCCGTCAAGGGTACCGTAAGCAACAAAATCAGAAGGGAATCCTGTAAAGTTACCCCGGTAGGTCAATTGAACATTATCGAGCAGTTGCTGAGGAATATTTATCGGTTTCATTCCATCCGGCAGCTTCAATGCAGCCAGATCGCGAAAATCAAATGTATTATCGTAAAACTTGAAAAAGATATAGGTCTTTTGCCAGTCGGGTAATCCCTGCATGTCCAGATCGGCCTGAAAACGGGTATATTTTCCCATCCTGAACTTGAAATCCTTGATTTTGAAATTATCCACCGTTCCCCGAACCAGTCCAGAGAAGTGAAACGGTGCATCCATTCCCCAAAGCGATGGCACAAAGTAGGCTAAATCGTAGAGCGATACACGGGAATCATTGAACTGCGAATTAATCTGGAAATTGTTCAGCTTCGATAAAAGCGGGTACAACTCTTCATTTTGAATCAATTCTGTCGAATCAACAGGGAGAGTTCGGGGACTAAATTGCAGCTCAGCCGCATCCATCCTGGTGCTGTCGGTTTCCAAGAAGAAATTCGTCGCCGTAATTCTGGACGAATCTATCCGGGCATTAAATGCAATATTCTTAACCGCAAATCCCGATTTCTCACGAAAGGAAAGATGATCCACGCGAAATGACATCGCAGAATCACCATCCTGATAATCGAGGAGTGACAAATTCAGGTTACGAACTTCCACATCATGGAAATTGACACCGTGCTCGTGCGGATTGACTCCGCTAAGCTGCCTGAAATTGAATTGCGAATTTCGCAAATGAATATTATCAAACGTCACTTTCCAGGGGTGAATCGTGTCGGCCGGCGCCGAATTGAGCGAATCAATTAAAAACTGAAAATTCAGTTTCGAAGCATCTTTCCGCAAATTCACTTGCGCATCCCAAAGATAGAGATTACTAAAATGAATGATTCGTTTGCTGAGACGAACACTGTCGATATTAGCCTTAACGTTTTTCGCATAAATCAAGGTGTCGTTGGCTTGATCTTTTATCAGGACTCCTTCCAGCACAATCTGATGAAAAAGCGCAATATCAACCCCCTGCACACTGACCTGCGTATTCAGCGTAGCCGAAAGCTGTTGTGTTACCCACTGCACCACCTTCAACTGTACCTTGTTGGAGCGGAAAGTGAGATAAGCCAGTACCGGTAACGACATAACGACCAGTACAGCAATCAATAATATTTTATGGCTTTTTTTAATACTTTTGCGCTTTTATGAAGAAACATTCTCTCCGGAAATCGTGTTAATATTGCGGCACATAAAAATAGGTTTTTTTCAACAGACAATCCAAGTATTCAATAGCTGTCTGCACCAAATTTTTCAAGGAATATAAGCAAGATGAATAACCAGGAAAATATTGTCATTTTAGGGATAGAATCCTCCTGCGATGATACGTCTGCCGCCATAATCCAAAATGGTGTCATTAAGAGTAACGAAGTAGCTGGCCAGGCTGTTCACAAAGCATACGGCGGAGTTGTCCCTGAGTTGGCTTCGCGCGCCCATCAGCAAAATATTATCCCGGTTGTCGATCAGGCCATTAAAAAGGCCGGCATTACCCGCGATGAAATTTCCGCAGTTGCTTTTACCAGGGGACCGGGTCTGTTGGGCTCGCTGTTAGTCGGTACATCTTTCGCTAAAGGTTTTGCACTGGCTTCCAATATTCCACTTATTGAAATTAATCACCTGCAAGGCCATGTGCTCGCACATTTCATTAAAGAAGACGAAAATGATGAATCGGCTCCCAAATTTCCCTTTCTCTGTTTGTTGGTTTCCGGTGGTAATTCCCAAATCATTATCGTTCGCGATCACTTGGACATGGAAGTGATTGGCCAGACCATTGATGATGCTGCTGGTGAAGCATTCGACAAATGTGCGAAAGTAATGGGGCTTCCCTATCCCGGCGGTCCGCTGATTGACAAACTGGCCAAGGAGGGAAATCCGAAAGCATTTAAATTTGCAGAACCTAAAATTCCCGGACTTGACTATAGTTTCAGCGGATTGAAAACATCCTTTCTTTATTTCATCCGCGATAACATTAAGGATAATCCCGATTTCATCGAAGAAAACAAATCGGACATTTGCGCCTCCATTCAGCATACCATCATTAAGGTGCTGCTTACAAAACTGAAGAGAGCAGCAAAAGAAACAGGGATTAAAGAAATCACCATTGCCGGTGGGGTTTCCGCCAACAGTGGTTTACGTGAAACCCTGCAAATGGAAGCGGAAAAGCACGGATGGAAACTGCATATTCCCAAATTTGCCTACACTACTGACAATGCCGCCATGATTGCCATCACCGGCTATTACAAATACCTGAAAAGTGAATTTGTTGGTCAGGACGTGGCCCCATTTTCCCGTATGGTTATCAATGAAAAATAAGACAACCAAAAAAATTAATGATATGATTGGAAGCCCGGTATAAGTGCCGGGTTTTCTTTTTTCCGGAAAGGAAATCAGAAGACATTAAACAACTTAAGTGTCACAACCACCAGCGCCAGTAGCAGAAAATACTTCACCACTTTGGGCCCCCAGCTAACCGCAAATTTGGCACCGGTCACTGCTCCAAGCATATTACCTATCGCCAGAATCAGACCAGCCTTCAAATCGACCTGGTGATTGAAAAAGAATACCGCCAGCGCAAAAGGTGTATAAAGTAAAATGATCCACTTTTTCACTGCATTTCCGCGAACCAAATCATAGCCGCTTCCCATTACCAGTCCGGCTAATAGAAGAAATCCGGTTCCCACCTGAATGAAACCACCATACATACCGATGAAAAAGAAAAGAAGGTATTGCCACCAAACAGGGCGTTCGGGATCGGCTATCATGCTTCGCTCCCATGTTTTAGGTTTTAACAGTACCAGAAAAAACATGAGCCCCAGTACCACGGCAATCACTCTTCGCATGATTTCCTCATTCAAATCGGCCGCAATAAAGGCTCCGGGTACTGCACCAATAACTGCCGGAATGGCCAAACGCGAATCGACTTTCAGGTTAATGGCTTTGCTATCGCGGAAGGTTTTAACACCAGCAATATTCTGCAGCAAAATAGCCACACGGTTGGTTCCATTGGCTACACCCGCCGGAAGTCCGAGAAACATCAGCATAGGCAGGGTTAGCATGGAGCCCCCGCCAGCCAGGGTATTCACAAATCCGGCCAGAAACCCGACACCAATTAATCCCGCAATCAGATACCATTCCATAAAACGTATTCAATAACCAGTTTAGTTAAAAAACATACTACAGAAACAGGGGCTCTGCAGTTAATATTTTAGTTAGGATGACCATTTGAATCGTTGTCTCCTCAGTGTTGCCGACAAGAAATTCCCGGTTTCCGGGTTTGTCAATCAAAAATTCTGAGAAATGTTCCAGATTCCGTTTCGCTCCATAAAAAAATTAGGGGTCGATCAAATCAGCCCCTAATTTCGAAAAAATATTTTAAGTCCTGTTTACCAGGCGAAAATCGGGAGGTTTTTCATCATAGCATTTACCTTTCCACGTACGCGATCGATAACTGCTTCATCGTCGATGTTACTGATGACTTCATCAATCAGGTCAACGATAACCGGCATATGTTCTTCTTTTAAACCGCGGGTTGTTACTGCCGGCGTTCCCACACGCAAACCGGAAGTCTGGAAGGGAGAGCGGCTGTCGAATGGCACCATGTTTTTATTGATGGTGATGTCGGCGCGAACCAGCGTATTTTCCACTTTCTTACCGGTAATTTCCGGGAATTTGGTACGCAGGTCAATCAGCATCGAGTGGTTATCGGTTCCACCGGAAATCACTTTGTAACCTTTATCGATGAAAGCCTGAGCCATCACTTTTGCATTTTTCTGCACCTGTGCCTGATACGCTTTGTATTCAGGTTGCAAGGCTTCGCCAAACGAAACAGCTTTTGCAGCAATCACATGCTCGAGTGGTCCGCCCTGGATGCCTGGGAATACAGCCGAATCAATCAACGAAGACATCATACGTACTTCGCCTTTCTTCGTAGTAATACCCCATGGATTCTCGAAATCTTTTCCAATCAGGATAATTCCACCACGCGGTCCACGTAAGGTTTTATGCGTTGTTGAGGTAACGATATGTGCGAATTTTACCGGATTTTCCAGCAATCCGGCAGCAATCAGTCCAGCCGGGTGCGCCATGTCTACCATATAAATGGCACCAATTTTGTCAGCAATTTCGCGCATCCGTTTGTAATCCCACTCACGTGAATAAGCCGACGCACCACCGATAATCAATTTCGGTTTTTCTTTCAGCGCCAGTTCTTCCATTTTATCGTAATTCACCATGCCGGTCTCTTCGTCCACACCATACGCAATGGGGTTGTAAAGTAAACCGGAAGAATTGACCGGCGAACCATGCGAAAGGTGGCCACCATGTGCCAGGTCAAGTCCCATGAAGGTATCACCAGGTTTCAGTACCGTCATCAGAACTGCCATGTTAGCCTGCGCTCCGGAGTGCGGCTGAACGTTGGCATATTCGGCATCAAACAGCTCCTTAATCCGGTCGATGGCCAGTTGTTCCACTTCGTCTACATGCTGACAACCTCCGTAATAACGATGTCCGGGGTAACCCTCGGCATATTTGTTTGTCAGGCACGAGCCCATCGCTGCCATCACCTGCTCGGAAACAAAGTTCTCCGAAGCAATCAATTCAATTCCGTTTAGCTGTCGCTGGTTCTCTTTTTCGATGATTTCAAAAACCTGGGTATCTTTTTTCATGGTAAAAATTTAATCTGTTTTGAGTTGCCCAAAGGTACAATTTTTCGTCCCTTTTCGGATGCGCCAAGATGTCACGAAATGCAAATTTAAACTATGGATAATCTCATACTTTCCCGGCCAACCTTATGTTCTATAATAGCTTTGCCTGTTGATTACTCCGAAAAGTGCACCAGCACATTCCGGTAGGCGTTGAAAATTGTCGCTTTTGAGATAAAGCCAATGTATTTTCCATCTTCCAGAACAGGCAAATTCCACGCCCCGGTTTCATGAAATTTTCTCATCACACTTTCCATCTTTTCGTCCCTCGAAACTTTAGCCGGTGGCATCGTCATCACATCAGTCACAAACGTTTTATCGTACATGTCGTTGTTGAACATGATTTCACGGATGTCATCAAGCAAGACAATTCCCTTGAAACGATTGTTTTTATCAACGACCGGGAAAATATTTCTATTCGACTTGGAAATAACCTTGACCAGTTCTCCAAGATTGGCATCTTCCGGGACAGTCAGCAAATCGGTTTCGATGACATTCCGGAGTTTCAGCAAAGTCAGAATCGCTTTGTCCTTATCGTGAGTAATCAATTCGCCCCGTTCGGCCAACCGAATGTGATAGAGCGAGAGTGGTTCGAAAGGAATAATGGTGAGATAGGAAACAGCACTGGTAATCATGAGTGGCACAAACAGGCTGAATCCACCCGTGATTTCAGCAATCAGGAAGATGGCTGTCATGGGCGCATGCATTACACCGGCCATGGCTCCTGCCATTCCCACCAAAGCAAAATTCCGGACTGGGACGGAGATATCTCCAAACACCAGCAACTGTGCCAATAAAAAGCCCGCCATTCCACCCATAAACAGCGTGGGGGCAAAAATACCGCCCACTCCACCGGCTCCGGTGGTAACCGCCGATGCCACAACTTTCATGAGCAGAATTGCGGCAATAATCACCATAAATAGTACCTGATCATTCTGAAGGCCCACGAAAATGGAGTTTTTCAGAATCTCAGCGCTGCGCTCATTCAAAATGGCATTGATAGAGAAATACCCTTCACCCCATAACGACGGAAACAAAAAGACCAATACGCCAAGGATGCTACCTCCGGCCAGTACTTTAACCAGCGGACTCTTGATGTTCTTAAATTTCCCTTCAATATACATGGTACCACGCATGTACAACAAGGACACGAACCCACAAAAAACACCCAGCAGAATGTACCAGGGAATATTTTTTATATCAAACGATTCGGCCAACTTGAAGGTGAAATGATATCCCTGCCCCATAAAGAAGAATGTGAGAGCTGCAGAGGTAACCGCAGAAATCAGGAGAGGGATTAGTGATGACATGGTCAGGTCGAGCATCAAAACCTCAATGGCAAACAGCAGGCCGGCCAGCGGTGCCTTGAAAATTCCGGCAATGGCTCCGGCTGCTCCACATCCAACCATCAACGTCATCATCCGGTAGTTGAGACGGAACATCCGGGCAATGTTCGACCCGATAGACGAACCGGTTAATACGACCGGCGCCTCAGCTCCCACCGAACCCCCAAATCCAATGGTAATAACGCTCGCAATCATCGAGGTAAACATATTGTGAGCACGGATGATACTTTTCTTATTGGAGATGGCGAACAGAATTTTCGATACGCCGTGCCCGATATCATCTTTTACCACGTATTTTACAAATAAGGTGGTAATCAGAATACCAATAAGCGGATAGGCAAGATATTGGTAGCTCTGTCCGTAGGAAGAGAAATCGTGCGTTAGATAATGATTGGCAAGATGAATGGCATTTTTCAAAAGAATGGCAGCAAGACCGCTGAATAGTCCCACAATCAGGCTGAGCAAGATGGTTAACTGGTGCTCATTTAAGTGTTTTAGCCGCCACTCCCGAATGATAACCGGTATATCAGCTAATTTTTTCATGATGCGCAAAAGTAGGTTTATTTCATGTTACGCAACATGAATTTACGGTAATCTTTGTATTAACAAAAACAATTGTTTTTAATCGTGCGAGAAATGGCGTAACATCTTCTGGTAAGCCGAGAAAACCCTTGCCCGTGAAATGAACCCCACATATTTACCATCGTCGATGACAGCCAGGTTGTAACGACCGCAGGAATGGAACTTATCGGCCACCTCTTGCATCGAATCATTACTGGAGACATAATACTCGGGCATGTACATAATTTCTTTCACCTTCACCTTATCGTATTTATCCGGCCTGAAAATAAGATGACGAACATCATCCATCTTCAGCATTCCCCGCATGTTGTTCTCATCATCCACTACAGGGAAGATATTCCGGTGCGAAACTTCGATGATTTTCACCAAATCGCCAAGGCTGGCATCTGCATTCACAGGTTTGAAATCAGTTTCAATTAATTTGTTGACACGCATCATCGAAAGAACAGCCTTGTTCTTATCGTGGGTGAAAAGCTCTTTCCGCTGGGCCAACTGGTAGGTATAAACCGAATTTTTCACGAACAACCGAACCGTGAGATATGACACCGATGCCACGATCATTAACGGAACAAACATTCTGTACCCTCCGGTCAGTTCGGCTATCAAAAATATTCCGGTTAACGGCGCGTGCAAAACTCCGGCAATCAAACCAGCCATACCAATCAGTGCAAAGGTATTTTCATTCACTATATGAATTCCGGTGGTGTTAAGGAAAATGGCAAACAACATACCGGTATGCACGCCCATAAACAATGTAGGAGCAAAAATACCGCCCACACCACCGGCTCCAAAAGTGATACTGGTGGCAAAAATCTTCACCAGAATGAGCAATATGATGAAAATGAAAACAGAATAAATGTTTCCACGCATAAAATCGAAGAGCGAATTGTCATACAAATAACTCATGTGTCCCTGAAGGCAACTGTTGATCTGCAAATATCCTTCACCAAACAACGGAGGAAAAATGAATACCAGAATCCCCAGTAATACCCCCCCAATCAACAGACGCTTCCATTCGTTGGCCATTCCATCGAACCATTTGCTGATAAAACGGTACACCTTAGCAAAATAAGCCGAAACCAAACCTGTAAGAACGCCCAACACAATGTACCAGGGCAAATCGCCATGTGTAAAGGTTACCTGAAACTGAAAAGGATAAAGTACATCCTGTCCGAGGAAAAAGTAAGAAGTGATGACGGCTGTAATAGACGACACCAACAACGGTATTAGTGAAAACGATGTCAAATCAATCATAATCACTTCCACCGCAAATACAATGGCAGTGATGGGCGCCTTGAAGATGGCCGCCATGGCAGCGGCAGACGCACATCCCAGCATCAGCATGATTTGCTTGTACTCCAGATGAAATAAAATGGCCAGGTTGGAACCAATAGCCGCACCGGTTGCCACAGTTGGTCCTTCCAGTCCCACCGAGCCTCCGAACCCAACCGTTAGTGAACTGGTAATAATGGACGAAAACATGTTATGGCGCCTGATTTTACCGTTTCGTTTCGAAATGGAATAGAGTACGTTGGGAATACCGTGCCGCACCGGACGTTTAATCACAAACTTGATGATGATGACCGTGAGGGACAGACCGAAAATCGGAAAGATGAAATTGAAATAGGTGTGTACCTTTTCAGGAATATAGTTATCCAGTAGTCCATCAATGAACCAAACCGAGTTCTTAATAATGACCGCTGCAAAACCGGCTGAAATTCCGATAACAACACTAAGCATTATTATAAATGTGCCCGGCTTTATATGATTCAATCTCCACTTATGAAATCGGGCTAATGGGGTATTCGCGTACGACATGCTATTGTTATCTGCTATATGTTCCTGTTCTGAAAGAGCCATAAAATTAAAAAAAAACGAGCATGTTCAACATTTCTACGGGATTCTCTCAACCAATTATCAATCACCCATGAACGTGAAAACTTCGGAACAATTCACTGCAAGCACAATGCATTTTGCCACCTCCAAAGGCGATAATCATCCTCACTCCGGTACATCAAGTTACGAAAAGTAAAACTTTCCCATCGAACAAGTGTTTCTATGCATCCACATTTCGAATAACTTTTTGCCACTACCCGATTCCGCACTTAAGCGTGAAAGGAATACGCTATCTTTGCTTGTAAAGTTGAATAATATGACACAAAATAAAATATGCGAGCTCTTTAATATTGAATTCCCCATCATTCAGGCCGGCATGGTGTGGTGCTCCGGATGGAGACTGGCATCTGCGGTGAGCAATCACGGTGGACTCGGCATCCTGGGAGCCGGCTCCATGCATCCCGAAACACTGGAGGAACATATCCGAAAAACCAGGAAAGCCACTACAAAACCATTCGGCGTAAATGTTCCGTTGCTTTATCCAGAAATGGACAAAATCATGGAAATACTGGTCCGGGAACAAATCAACATTGTATTTACCTCGGCGGGAAATCCTAAAAAATGGACGCCTTTCCTGAAAGAGCACGGTATGACAGTGGTGCACGTAGTGTCGTCGGCTAAATTTGCCTTAAAGGCGGAAGAGGCCGGCGTGGATGCAGTAGTTGCCGAAGGTTTTGAAGCGGGTGGTCATAACGGGCGCGAAGAGACCACCACGATGACATTGATTCCGGCAGTACGGCGTGCCACCCAACTTCCGTTAATTGCGGCTGGTGGAATCGGCACCGGACCGGCTATGCTGGCTGCAATGGCACTCGGTGCCGATGGTGTTCAGATTGGTTCCCGTTTCGCTGTCGCAGAAGAATCCTCCGCCCATCAGCTGTTTAAGCAACGGGTAGTGGATGCCGGCGAAGGAGATACCAAGCTGATGCTGAAAAAACTCACTCCGGTGCGGATGATGAAAAACCATTTCTTCGATTTGGTCTCGCAAGCTGAAGAACGTTGCGATGATGCAGATGCACTCAGAGAGTTGCTTGGAAAAGGTCGTTCCAAAAAAGGCATTTTTGAAGGCGATATGGAAGATGGAGAATTGGAAATCGGACAGGTTTCCTCCATTATTGATCAAATTCAACCCGTATCCGAAATAATGGAAGAATTGATTTCCGGTTACCGGGAAACACTTTTAACGCTGCAACAACATTCACCGTTTTAATAACTGAATATGATTTCATTCGAAAAACATACACTTCCCAACGGCCTCAAAGTCATTGTTCATCCGGATAAGGTAACTCCTTTTGCGGCGGTGAATGTGGCGTATAATGTGGGGTCCAAACACGAGTATCCCGACAGGACCGGCTTCGCTCATCTGTTTGAACACCTCACTTTTGGGGGAAGCAAACATGTGTCCGACTTCGATACGCCGGTTCAGCAGGCCGGAGGTTCAAACAATGCCTTTACCACGGTCGATTTAACCAACTATTATATTACTCTTCCGTCACAAAATATCGAAACGGCTTTATGGTTGGAATCAGATCGCATGCTGGGACCAGCCTTCACTGACAACAGTTTGGAGCGGGAAAAAAAAGTGGTTATCGAGGAGTTTAATCAACGCTACCTCAACCAACCATACGGTGATGTGTGGCACTTGTTGCGCGACCTGGCATATAAGGTCCATCCTTATCGCTGGCCCACCATTGGCATCACTCCCGACCATGTAGCTGAAGCAACACTGGACGAGGTCAAAAAATTCTTTTACAATCATTACGCACCCAACAATGCAGTACTGGTTCTTTCCGGAAATATTAAGCCCGACAATGCATTCCGGTTGGCGGAAAAATGGTTCAGCGAAGTCCCTTTCCGTGAATTGCAAAATCCTCCGAGAGAAGCAGAACCAACACAGATGGAAAGCCGGGAAATGACAGTAGAAAGGGACGTTCCCATGAATGCTTTCTATATTGGATGGCACATGGGCGCCCGCAATGCCGACGATTTTTATGCTGCCGATTTACTTTCGGATATTCTTTCGAATGGAAAGTCGTCACGTTTCCAGCAAAGGCTGGTGAAGGAGAAAAAGCTTTTCAACGAACTGGATGCTTTCCTTTCGGGAGAAAACGACCCCGGCCTATTCACGGTAGTGGGCAGAGTGAATCCGGGAATTGATTTTGATGCGGCCAAAAATGCAGTATTGGATGAAATCCGGAAAACGGTTCAGGAAAAACCACTGGAATATGAGCTGGAAAAGGTGAAGAATAAAGTGGAAGCGCATTTGCTTTACCACGAAGTTGGATACCTCGATAATGCTATCCAGCTGGCCAATTATGAATTACTGGGCGATGCCGCTCAAATCAACGAACAGGTGGAACACTACCGGAAAATTACTCCGGATGATATTCTTCGTGTTGCCGGGAAAATCTTCCGGGAAGGAAATATGAATACCTTGAATTACTTATCGAAGAAAGACGGAAAATGATAAATCCCGACAGAAATCAACAACCGGCCATCTATCCGGTAGACAAAATAAATTTTTTGGAACCGGACAAGCATCAATTGAGCAACGGTTCTTCAGTTTACCTGATGCACGGCGGCGAACAGGAAATTGTTAAACTCGACTTTCTTTTCCGGGCCGGCAGCTGGTACGACAAGCGAAAACTCGACAGTGTAATGGCTGCCTCAATGCAGCACGAGGGTACATCGTCGCGGTCTGCGGCCCAGTTAGCAGACACCTTCGATTTTTACGGTGCCCAGTTCAATGTGAGCCCGTATTACGACAATAGCTATGTTTCGTTTCTCTGCCTGGAAAAGCATTTGCCAACGCTTCTACCGGTGGTTTCGGATATCTTCCGGGACTCGGTTTTCCCGGAAAACGAGTTTGAAATACTACGGCAAAAGCGAAAACAAAAAGCGCTGGTCGACTCAAAAACGGTGGGCATAACTGCACAACGGACTTTTCTCCGCAAGGTTTTGGGAAAAGAACATCCGTATGCTCCCATCGAATCGTTCGATATATACGATCAGGTCACCCGCGATCATGCATTCGAGTTCTACCGGAATCACTATACGTCGGAACGGATGAATATCCTCGCCTCGGGACACGTAGACAACGTAACACTGGAAATATTGGAACAGTCATTCGGTACTCCATGGGGCGGTTCGGTTACTGATGATGTCCCCGATATCAGTAATCTGAAAATTCCGGCACCGGAAAAAGTAAACGTACACAAAAAAGGGGCATCGCAAAACGCCATTGCCATTGGTCGGCTCATGCCTACCTTAAGCCATCCGGATTATCCGGCCCTTAAAGTGCTGGTGACCTTGCTTGGTGGTTTCTACGGTTCGCGCCTGATGAAGAATCTACGGGAAGACAAGGGATATACTTATTCGGTGCATGCATCGTCTATTCCGTTTTTGCACCAGGGGATTTTTCTGATCTTTTCGGAAGTGGGTGCCGAAGCATCGGACGATGCGGTGAAACAAGTGTATTATGAAATGCAGCGTTTGCAAAATGAACTGGTCCCGGAGGATGAGTTGGAAATGGTACGTAGTTACATGATGGGGCGTGTGCTACGCGAATTCGACGGACCGTTTGCTATGGTGCAAAGCTTCGAAACCATTCATGAATTCGGATTAACTTACGGATACTACGAACGACTCATTGAAACCATCCGAAACATTACCCCAGACAAAATTCAGGCCCTGGCCCGGCAATATTTTTCGCCGGAAACAATGACCCAGGTGATTGCCGGGAAGGTATAAAACAATAGTAACGTAGCGTTGCTACCTAAAAATTCATCCGGAGAGTAAGGCTAAACAAAATAAGTCTTACTCTCTGCCACCCGCCCTGTTATATATTTAAAAAGTTTTGTTGCATGATACATAGCTCCTGCAACCATTTCTCTTCTCCTGTTGACCATTTATTGGTTCCTGTTGGGTATATAGTTGGTACTGTAGGTAAATCAGTCGTCCTGTTGCACATTCTGCCCTTCCTGTTGATGCATTGGGCAATCCTGTCAGGCAAATTACCTTCCCTGTTGGACAGGAGAGGACAACAAGCGACAGGACGGGGATAAATCGTAACAGGGCCATTAAAAAAGAAACAGGATTTGCGTGCCTAATTGATTCGGCAGCAAATCCTGTTTCCTGTATGATAGAAAGTGTACGCGATCAGACCCTTTTGCCTTCCTGATCGGTTCTGGTTTCGATAAGATACACATTTCGTTCGCTGGCGCTCCGGGAAATCAGTTCGCCCAAAAAGCCGGCGAGAAACAATTGTGTTCCCATGAGCATGAACGATAGTGCCAGGTAGAAATACGGACTCTCAGTCACTTTGGCTGCATGAATGTTATTAGCCACACAATATAATTTGTATCCGCCCAGCCAAATTGAAGCCAGAAAACCAATGACAAACATAAACGTACCCAAAGTTCCGAAAAGATGCATAGGTCTTTTCCCAAAACGGGAAATGAAATAGATAGACATCAAATCGAGGTATCCGTAAATAAACCGGCTTAACCCAAATTTGGTTTTCCCGTATTTGCGTGCCCGGTGTTGTACCACCTTTTCCCCTATTTGAGTAAATCCGGCCTGCTTGGCGATGTATGGAATGTAACGGTGCATTTCGCCGTATACTTCAATACTTTTCACTACCTGGTTCCGATAGGCTTTTAAACCACAATTAAAATCGTGCAATTTGATGCCGGTTACCTTGCTGGCGGTAAAATTGTAAAGCTTACTTGGAAGTGTTTTGGAAATCGGATCGTACCTTTTTTTCTTCCATCCCGATACCAGATCATACCCCTCTTCCATAATCATCCTGTACATCTCAGGAATTTCATCGGGGCTGTCCTGCAGGTCGGCATCCATGGTAATCACCACATCACCTTTTGCTTCCTCAAAAGCGGTATGTAATGCGGCCGATTTACCGTAATTGCGACGAAAACGGACTCCCCGTGCATGTTCATCCACCCGGGCTTGCTGCTCAATCCAGTTCCACGAACCATCGTTGCTGCCATCATCCACATACACTACCTCAAACGACAGCCCATGTGCATCCATCACCCTCGTTATCCATGCATGCAGTTCGGGCAACGACTCTTCCTCATTATACAAGGGTACTACAACCGATATATCCATCTGGTCAAATTCTCTTTCTGATTAATTCTGTTCTTCCCCGTCCACTACTTCACCGAATGGTTCTTCGGGATTTCGCTTAAAGAAAATTGAAAGAATCAAAGAAAAGATAAATCCGATTAAGGTCAAAGTAAAGACTTGAGAAACACCCATGATGGCAGGAGTCATCACCTTCTTCGACATATTCATAATGGTTTCGACCTGATCCTCAGACATTCCATGTGCCAGATATGTTTGCTCCGTGTAGATATAAAGCTTATCGATCAGACCTGTATCGATAAATTTATAAAGCAGGAAAATAAAAAATCCAAACAGGATTGATGCAAAAAACGTCTGTGCAGTTCCCAGTCCCAAAGCTCTGCCGTAAGGCATTCCTTCAGCCCCGTTTCTCTCACGGAACAGGTACATTCCCCAGGCGATTCCGCCTAAAAGTAACGCATACATAATATATGATGCTACCTTGGAAAAAGGATTTCCGGTTACGTAGAATATTACCTGCGTCAGGATGAGCGCTAGTCCTAAATACAATCCGAAGGACATAGCTGAACCGAATACTGATTTACGTTGATTTTCCATGATTATGATTTTTCAATAAACATAAAACAAAGATACCGTTTTTAACCGAACGTGGCAGCATCCGCATAAAAGAAGCGTTAAAATTTTGAAACCGATACCCCGCTGAAAATAAATTTCTTATTCTATTTCGTAAAAAAAAAACATCCCCTACACCCCTATTTTGTTTGGTGCGAATGCTTTTTTTTCTACTTTTGCCGCCGGGTAAGTCCTACGCGACCAGCTCCTGCTGAATTCCCCCAGGGTCGGAAGGCAGCAAGGGTAGGCGGTTGTAGCGGTGCGACGTAGATCGCTTACCCACTTGCCGGATTAGCTCAGTTGGCCAGAGCACGTGATTTGTAATCTCGGGGTCGTCAGTTCGAATCTGACATCCGGCTCAGAAGAAAAGTTCTTTAAACGTTTGTTGGGGAGATACCAAAGTGGCCAACTGGGGCAGACTGTAAATCTGCTGGCGTACGCCTTCGTAGGTTCGAATCCTGC
>ENA-ORXD01000396-ORXD01000396.1-sediment-metagenome-genome-assembly--contig:-NODE-396-length-58274-cov-4.015894_pt1 | contig 58274 bp, 36 predicted proteins | sample MGYA00237862_ERZ511471 | MGnify/ENA metagenome assembly ERZ511471
ACCGAATCGCGGAACAGCCCGTCGGTCAGCGGCAGAACGTTGGCTTTATGCACGATCGTCAGCCGCCCGCGGCCCAGCCGCGCGCACAGGTCCAGCGCGCAGCGCCCAATCCGCCGGCTGGCACGGCCGGTGATGACCCGCTCGGCCACCGCTTCATCCCCGTTCTGCCGCTCGCGGCCGCTGTACAGGCCCTCGGTGTTCTCGCGCACCACGATCAGGTCCACATCATCGCGCGGCGAAATGCCGGGCCAGCTCCGCACCGGGCGGATGTTGGCGTACAGCTCCAGCTCCTGCCGCATGGTCAGGATGGCGCTGCGGTAGCCGGCCACCTTCCGCGCCGGGGAAGAGACCGCCCCAAACAGGGCCGCCCCACAGGCGCGGACGGCTTCCAGGGTTTCCGGCGGGACGGAAACCCCGCGCCGTTGAAAACATTCCCAGCCGGCCTCCGCGCGCGCGATTTCCAGCGCCGGGATCACCTCTTCCAGCACGCGCACCGCGGCCGGGATCACTTCCCGCCCGATCCCATCCCCCTCGATCACACACAGTTCAGGCATCCAGACCTCCTCAGCCCGTTCAATCCAGCCCGGGGAAACGACCGTGCTCCCGCACGTAAGGCACCACCCCGCCCGCCGCCAAAATCTCGCGGGCGAAAGCCGGCATGGGCGGCAGCTCGAACACCTGCCCGCCGGCCAGCAGGGTACCGGCCGCCAGGTCGAGTTCAACCACATCGCCATCCCGCACCGCGCGGGCGATTTCCGGCGCGATGACCAGCGGGAGGCCCAGGTTGATGCTGTTGCGGTAAAAGATGCGGGCAAAGCTCTCCGCGATGATCGCGCCGATCTCCCGGCGTTTGAGCGCCAGCGGCGCGTATTCCCGCGAAGAGCCGCAGCCAAAGTTGCTGCCCGCCACAATCACATCCCCCGGCGCCGCCGCGCGGGCAAACTCGGGGCGGGCTTCGATGAAGGCCGCGCTGCCCACGTCTTCACCCGGCCGCATATACGGCGCATAGCGCCCCGGGACGATCTGGTCGGTGTCCACGTCTGAGCCAAATTTCCATATCCTTGCCATGTTGTTGTCTCCTGATCCTGTTTCTCTGTATAGGCCTAAACCAGCGCGCCCGGGTCGGTGATCCGTCCGGTGAGGGCGGTGGCCGCGGCCACTTCCGGTGAGGCCAGATAGATCCGCGCGTTGGGCGAGCCCATCCGCCCTTTGAAATTGCGGTTGCCGGTCGACAGGCACACATCGCCGTCCCCCAGGGTGCCCTGGTGGCGCCCCATGCAGGCCCCGCAGCCCGGCGTGGTCAGCGCGGCTCCGGCTTCAAGCAGCGCGGAAAGCGTCCCATCTCCGGCGGCCCGCTGCAGCTCCAGACTGGAAGCCGGGGTAACGATGAAGCGCACCGAATCCGCTACCCGCCGCCCGCGCAGCACCCGCGCGGCGGCGCGCAGGTCTTCATAGCGCCCGTTGGTGCAGGTGCCCAGAAAGACCACATCCACCGCCGTGCCGGCCACCTCCGAGACATCCACCACGTGGTCCACCGCGTGCGGCAGGGCGATCTGGGGCTGCAGTGAGTCCAGCGCCACCGGGATGCAGCGGGCATAGGCCGCGTCCGGGTCGGGGAACAGCCACTCCGGCACCGTGAAGCGTTCCGCCACTTCCCCTTCCGGCAGCACCATCCCGGCTTTGGCCCCCAGTTCCACGGCCATCCCCGCCAGGGTCTGCCGGTCATTGAGCGCCATCCAGTCCAGGCCGTGATACTCCAGGGCGGCATAGGTCGCGCCGGAAATGGTCAGGTCGCGCTCCAGCTTCAGGGCCAGGTCTTTGGCGCTCACGCCCGGGTTGAAGCGCCCGGACACGTCCAGCCGGATGCTCTCGGGGACCCGCAGCCAGGTTTTGCCGGTGGCCCAGATCAGGGCGATGTCGGTGGAGCCCATCCCGGAGCCAAACGCCCCCACCGCGCCGTAGCTGGTGGAATGGGAATCGGCCCCCAGCACGACCATCCCGGGCCAGGCCAGCCCTTCTTCGACCAGCACCTGGTGGCAGATGCCCCGCCCCACATCGAACAGGCGGATGCCCTGCTCGCGGGCGAACTGCCGGGTGCGGTTCTGGTTGTTGGCCGTGCCAACCGTTGAAGCCGGGGCGACATGGTCCATCACGATCACCAGCTGCTCCGGGTCGTGCACGCTGGCAAAGCCCAGCTCATCCCGCATAATATCGATGATGCTCGGGGTCAGGGAGTCATGGCTCATCACCAGGTGCGGCGACACCGTGATCAGTTCGCCGGCCCGCGTCGTCTGCCCGGCGGCGCGCGATAAGATTTTTTCCGCGAGAGTCTGGGGCATGGTCACACCCCCACACTTTCCACGGGCGTCCGCCGGCGCGCGTTCCTGAAACGCTGGTAATGGGCGGCGTTCCGCAGCAGGCTGTCCACCACATCCAGCGACAGCACCGATTCATCCGACAAATATTTGATCTGCTCGGTGATCAGCTTCACCTGGTCATCCGATAATTGCAGCCCCAGCTGGTCGGCGCGGCTGCGCACCGCGTTCCAGCCCGTCAGGCGGTGGGCGATGTGGATATAGCGCGTCAGGCCGAAATCCTCCGGTTTGAGGATCTCATACGTCTCCGGGTTGTTGAGCACCGCTTTGGCATGGATGCCGGCTTTGTGGGTGAAAGCCGAGAAGCCGGTCACATAATTGTTGAAGGGGATATCCACCCCCACCAGTTCGGCCACCAGCTGGTCCAGCTCCATCAGCAGGGGCAGCCGGTATTTGCTGACCAGACCCGGATCGCAGGTGTACAGGCGGGCAACCAGGCCGCCCAGGGGGGTGATGCCGTTGCGCTCGCCGATCCCCAGCACGCTGGTATCGATGTGGGTGGCCCCCGCTTCCAGGGCGGCAAAGGCGTTGGCGATGGCACAGCCGGTGTCGTTGTGCCCGTGGAACTCGATATCGGCCCGCACCCGCGAGCGCAGCTCCGAAACCAGGGCGTAAATCTGGCGCGGGTTGCCCACCCCGACCGTGTCGGCGATCCCGACCCGGTGGATGCCCAGCTGGTCCACCGCCTCATAGACCCGGTACAGGTCCTCCGGGTTGCTGCGCAGGCTGTCTTCGGTGCTGAAGCGCATTTCCACATTCTGCGTCTGGAGATATTCGAAGACGCCCTGGGCCAGCTCAATGATGGCCTCAATGCTTTTGCCGTGGCTGAACTCCCGCAGATAAGAGGAGGTGCCAATGACCACATCGACCCCGTTCACCCCGGTTTCCACCGCGGTGCGGGCGTCCTCCAGGTTGCAGCGGATATGGGTCAGGGTTTTGGCCCGCAGCCCCATGGCGGCAATTGCCTCGCAATCCTTCCGGCTTTGCGGCGAAGCGCACGGGCTGGTCAGCTCCAGATATTCCACCCCAAACTCGTCCAGCAGCCGCGCGATGCGCACTTTTTCCTCGGTGGAGAAAAAGGCGTTCACAAACTGCTCTCCTTCTCTCAAGGTCGATTCAATAATTGAAAAACTTTCAATACCCATAACACACCTCTTTTACGTTTCTTTCGTCTGTCTGTCCGGTCTTTTCGTTCCAGCCCGCTCAAACCTGGCTGAGAACATAATCCACGATTTTGCCGGGGATATTCACCCCGGTCGGTTTGCTGCTGTTGCGGAACTCCATGGTGTGGTTGACCTCGTTCACCAGCAGCCGCCCATCCGGCGCTTCCAGGATATCGATCGCCAGCAGCCCGCCGCCGACCGCCGCCGCTGCTGCCCGGGAAAGCCGGTCGATCTCCGGGGTGATCGGGCAGTTGGCGGCCTGCCCGTCGCGGGCGGTGTTGGTGATCCAGTGCGGCGAGGAGCGGGTGATGCCGCAGATGGTCTCTTCCCCGACCACAAAGGTGCGGATATCCCGCCCGGGTTTATCGATATATTCCTGGATATAGAAAATGGAATGCTGGTAAGACCCCAGGGTCGATTTGTGCTCCAGGATGGCCTCCGCCGCTTCGCGGTCGTTGACCTTGGCCATCAACCGCCCCCACGAGCCGACCGTGGGCTTGAGTACCGCCGGGTAACCCAGCTCGTCAATGGCCGCCAGGGCCGCCTCGGGGGTGAAGGCGATCCGCGCCTGCGGGGTGGGGACGCCTGCCGCCACCAGCGCGCTGGTCGTGCGGCGTTTGTCGCCGCACAGGTTGGCGACCCGCGCGGTGTTGATGCAGCGCACCCCCCACGCCTCCAGCATCTCCAGCATGGTCTCCCCCTGAGACTGGCTGACACAGCGCTCCAGCACCACATCGTACTGCCGCCAGTGTTCCGGCTGGTTCAGGTTGTAGTAAGCCTGCCGCACGTCGATCTTCTCAAACGCGGCCCCGCGCTCCCGGAAAGCCTCCATGAGCAGTTTTTCTTCTTCCCGTAACCGTGATATCAATAAACCAATTCGCATCCTGTACTCCTGTCTTCAAAATAAATGATTTCCAATGGTTCTTCTTCAAATGATTCCTGTCCAACAAAAAACAGGTCTGCCGGTGTTCTGGTAAACCTGTTTTCGTCTTGCTGCTCCAATAAATCACTGACAAACGCAAATTTCCAGAATTTTATCCGGCTTGAAGCGCTTGACCTGCTTTTTAGACCTGTTCACGGATGAAGGCTGCCCGGCAGGCGGGCAAACCAACCCGGCGGCACAAAACGCGCTGTGTTGTGGCGTGCCGTCGCGCAGGGGATTTCGAGCTGTTTTCGGGTTGTATGTGGTCATGGTCCAGTTCCTGGTATAAAAAATCGCCTCACCCGGTTTGAGGTGAGGCGATGCTTTGGCAAAGTGAAAGCAAAACTACCCAAACGAGGTGGCGCGGTCTGGTTGGGTCTTCTTGGCCTTTTTTGCGATCATCTGGTTCATCATTTTGCAGATTATAGGGACTCCCATTCATTTTGTCAAGCTGTTTCCGAAAATTCATCCAAACGACCTTGTGGGCAATTTCCACCCAAAAACAATTTTCGCCTTGACAGCCAAAAAAAAAAGTGATAACCTTCAACCCATGATTTTCAATAACAAAGCCAAGTCCATCAAGCGAGTTCGACGAACCTTTTGGTCATACCAGGAAGGACGGCTTGGCGTTGTTTGTGTAAAACAACCTTAGATACGCATAGCAAATCAGACTTAGAAACTCAAAGCCATCCTTCCGGGATGGCTTTTTTTGTTTTTATCTCAATTCCAGGTCAGAAAGCATTTATACAGGAGACAGAAAAATGGCAAAAGAAAAGATCAACAAGGTTGTACTGGCTTACTCGGGCGGGCTGGATACTTCCGTCATCGTGCCGTGGCTCAAAGAAAATTATGGCTGCGAAGTGGTGTGCTTCACCGCCAACCTCGGCCAGGACGATGAAGAACTGGTCGGGCTGGAACAGAAAGCCCTGGCGAGCGGCGCCAGCCAGCTCATCGTGCACGACCTGCGCGAGGAACTGGCCAAAGATTACATCTTCCCCCTGCTGCGTTCCGGGGCCATCTATGAGAAGAAGTACCTGCTGGGCACTTCGATCGCCCGCCCGCTGACCGCCAAACACCATGTCGATGTCGCCCACCAGGTTGGCGCAGACGCCGTGGCCCACGGCGCGACCGGCAAAGGCAACGACCAGGTGCGCTTCGAGCTGACCTTCATGGCCCTCGACCCCCGCCTCAAGATCATCGCTCCCTGGCGCGAGTGGGAGATCCGCTCCCGTGAAGACGCGATTGAATACGCCAAGAAGCACAACATCCCGGTCAACGTCACCCAGAAATCGATCTACAGCCGCGACAGCAACCTGTGGCACATGTCTCACGAAGGCGGCCCGCTGGAAGATCCCTGGCTTGAGCCCAACGAAGATATGTTCCTCCTGTCCACCTCCCCGGAAAACGCCCCCGACGAGCCGGAGCTGATTGAAATCGAATTTCAGCAGGGCAATCCGGTGGCCGTCAATGGCGAGAAAATGTCTCCCGCCTCGCTGATCGAGTATCTCAACGTCAAGGGCGGCGTGCACGGCATCGGCCGGGCCGATTTGGTGGAAAGCCGGCTGGTAGGGATGAAATCCCACGGGGTATATGAGACTCCCGGCGGCACCATCCTGGTCGCGGCCCACCGCGAGCTTGAATCGATCACCCTCGATAAAGATACCCTGAACTACAAAGATGTTGTGGCATTGAAATACGCCGAACTGGTGTACAACGGCCTGTGGTTCACCCCCCTGCGCGAAGCCATTGATGTCTTCATGAAAACCACCCAGAAACACGTTACCGGGGCGGTGCGCCTCAAGCTTTACAAAGGCAACATCATTCCCGCCGGGCGCAAAAGCCCTTACAGCCTGTACCGCGAAGATTTCGCCACCTTCGGCCAGGAAGATGTCTACGACCAGAACGACGCCAAAGGCTTTATCAACCTGTACGGGCTGCCGCTGAAAGTGCGCGCGCTGAACGGGCTGCCCATCTCCGGGCTCGATCTGGACCAGCCGGATTACAGCCAGTTCAAACGCGACTGATCGTCTTTTAAGGAGCGAGAAAATGAAACTTTGGGGCGGACGCTTCAACCAGCCCACCGGCGAAGACGCCTGGGAATTCAATAAATCGATTGACTTTGACCAGCGCCTGGCGCCGCAGGACGTGCGCGGGAGCCTGGCCTGGGCGCGGGCGCTCGAGGCGGCCGGCGTGCTCACCCCTGAAGAAGGGGAGCACATCTCCGCCGGCCTGCGGGCCATCCTGAGCGAGTTTGAGAGCGGGGCGTTCTCTTTCGCTGAAAGCGACGAAGATATCCACACCGCTGTCGAGCGCCGTCTGGGTGAGCTGGCCGGCCCGCTGGCCGGAAAGCTGCACACCGGGCGCAGCCGCAACGACCAGGTTGCCACTGATTTCCGTCTGTGGCTGCTGGACAACCAGCCCAACCTCGATTCCGCCCTGGCTAACCTGCAATCTGTCCTGGTCGATCGCGCCGAAGCCCATCTGGGCGTTATCCTGCCGGGTTACACCCATCTCCAACGCGCCCAACCCATCCTGCTCAGCCACTGGTGGCTGGCGCACTTCTGGCCGCTGCAGCGCGACCGCCAGCGCCTGCGCGAAGCTGCCAGCCGCGCGGCTGTCCTCCCGCTGGGATGCGGCGCCCTGGCGGGCACGCCTTTCCCCATTGACCGGGCAGCCCTGGCCGAAGACCTGGGCTTCCTCGCTCCGGCTCCCAACAGCCTGGATGCCGTCTCGGACCGCGATTTTGCCGCCGAGTTCCTGTTCTGCGCCGCGCTGGTCGGGGTTCACCTCAGCAAACTGGCTGAAGCCGTCATCCTCTACTCCAGCGCGGAGTTCGGTTTCTTTGAGCTTTCCGACGCCTATACCACCGGCTCCAGCCTGATGCCGCAAAAGAAAAATCCGGATGTCTTCGAGTTGGTGCGGGGAAAATCCGGCACCCTGCTGGGCAGCCTGACCGGGCTGCTGGCGACCATGAAAGCCCTGCCTTCGACCTACGACAAAGACCTGCAGGAAGATAAACAGCCCGTATTCAACGGCTATGACACCCTGATAGCGGCGCTGCCTGTCATGACCAACGCCCTGCGCACAATGGTAATCCACCCGGAGCGGATGGAAAGCTGCCTCGATGCCGGGATGATGGCCACCGATCTGGCGGATTATCTGGTCGACAAAGGGGTTCCCTTCCGGGAAGCGCACGCCGTGGTCGGGCAGGCGGTGCGGTTTGCCGCCCAACAGCACAAAGGCCTGCACCAGCTGAGCCAGAGCGAATACCAGGCCCTCCATACCGCGTTTGATAGCGATGTTTACGCGGTTTTTGACCCCGCGGCAAGCATTGCCCGGCGCTCCGCCCTGGGCGGAACCGCTCCGGAAGCTGTTAAACAACAAATTCAGGCTGCGCGCCGCGCCCTGGACGCGCACCAATAACTTATCCAATACTATTTTATTTCGATAGGAGAAAATCATGAATACCGTCAATTGTCCCGAATGTGTCGCAGAGATCACCCTGGAAGCCAGCGTAGAAGAAGGCGAAATCATCGTCTGCCCGGATTGCGGCGTCGAGCTGGAAGTCACCTCGCTCGATCCGGCTGCCGTGGAGATGGCCCCCATGGAGCAGGAAGATTGGGGTGAGTAAAACACGGTTCCACCCCGGCCCGCCCCCGCGCCTGGGGTCAGGCGGGCCGGAACCATTTTTTATTGTCAGCAATAGGAGCATGGAATGAAAAGAAGATTACGGATTGGCGTCCTGTATTCCCGCATCCGGGTCGAGGAAAAATGGATCTTTGCCGCCATGGAACGGCGCGGGCTGGATTATGAGCGCCTGGATGACCGGGAAATTTACTTTGATATGGATAACCCCGGCTCATGGCTGGAATTTGACGCCATTCTGTCGCGCAACATCAGCTATGCCCGCGGATTGTACGCCCTGCACATCCTCAATGGCTGGGGCATCCCCACCGTGAACACCGCCGCCGTGGCGGAAGCCTGCGGCAACAAACTGGTCACCAGCTCTTATCTCAAGAAAGCCGGCGTGCCCCAACCCCATAACCTGATCGCCTTTACCCCCGAATCGGCCCTGCAGGCCATTGAGGAGATGGGCTACCCGGTGGTGCTTAAACCAGTAGTCGGCTCCTGGGGGCGGCTGCTGGCCAAGATCAACGACCGCGACGCCGCCGAGGCCCTGCTGGAGCATAAATCCGTGCTGGGCTCGTACCAGCACTCCATCTTCTATATCCAGGAGTTTATCGAAAAACCGGACCGGGACATCCGCGCTCTGGTGGTCGGCGACCAGGTGATCACTGCGATTTACCGCGAATCCGAACACTGGATCACCAACACCGCCCGCGGCGGACAGGGAGTCAACTGCCCGATCACTCCCGAGCTGGAGGAAATCTGCCTCAACGCGGCCGCCGCCATGGGCGGGGGCATCCTGGCGGTGGACGTCATCGAACACCCCGAGCGCGGTTTCCTGGTGAATGAGATCAACCACACCATGGAGTTCCACACCGCCCAGCCCACCAGCAAGATCGACGTAGGTGATGTCATTGTCGATTACGTTACCAGAGTGGCCACCGGTGCGGTGAAGCTGGCCTGACCGCGCTGTTTGAGATCGAGAAAACAGGAGATTTTATGATCAAAGCATCCATAATCGGCGGTTCGGGCTACACCGGAGGCGAGCTCCTCCGGCTGCTGACTGCCCACCCACAGGTTGAGGTGGTCCAGATCACTTCGCGCAAACACCTGGGAGAGTACGCCTACCAGGTACACCCCAACCTGCGTAAACAAACCGCCCTGAAATTCACTGACCCAGAAATGCTGGAGACTGCCGATGTGCTCTTTCTGGCCCTGCCCCACGGGCAGGCCCAGCACCACATCAGCGATTGGGTCGAAAAAGCTGAATATCTGATCGATCTTTCCGCCGATTTCCGCCTGCGTGATCCTGCCCTGTATGAGAAGTGGTACGGCGTGCCGCACGCCGCCCCGCAGTGGCTGGAGAAATTTGTCTACGGGCTGCCCGAGCTGCACCGGGAGGCCCTGCGCGGCGCGAAGTACGTCAGCGGCGTGGGCTGCAACGCCACCGCTGCCAACCTGGCCCTCCTACCGCTGGTGAGCGCGGGATTACTGGATACCACCCAGCCTGTCATCTGTGAAGTCAAAAGCGGGTCTTCAGAAGGTGGGGCCTCCGAGAACCCTGGCTCGCACCACCCGGAGCGCAGCGGGGTGATCCGCACCTACGCCCCTTACGGCCACCGCCACACCGCCGAAGTCATCCAGGAGCTGGGCCTGCCCCGGGTTTCCCTGACGATGACCTCAGTGGACCTGGTGCGGGGCGCGCTGGCCACCGCCCACGGCACGGTCAAACCCGGCACAGCGCTTAAAGACCTTTGGCAGGCCTACCGCGCTGCCGCCGAAGCCAACCCTTTCTTACGGGTGGTCAAAGAGCGCCGCGGCATCTACCGCGTCCCCGAGCCAAAAATCCTGGCCGGCTCCAACTACGCCGATCTGGGTTTCGACCTCGATCCCGAAACCGGGCACGTTATCGCCATCTGCGCCATCGACAACCTGATGAAAGGCGCGTCCGGCTCGGCGGTGCAGTGCATGAACCTGGCCCTGGGCTTTGAGGAAACCCTCGGCCTGGAGTTCCCCGGGCTGCATCCCATTTAGAACAGAAAGGACTCGCGTTCATGTCACTTCAATCCCCCTGTATTGTGGTCAAACTTGGCGGCACGGAAGGTGTCGATTTCTCCGCCATCTGCCGGGATGTGGCCAGCCTGCTGTCTCAGGGGCGCCGTCTGGTGCTGGTGCACGGAGGCTCGGCGGAGGCCAACGCCCTGGGCGAAGCCACCGGCTGCCCGCCGCGCTTTGTGACCTCTCCCTCCGGTTACACCTCACGCTACACCGACCGCGGCACCCTGGAAGTGTTCGCTATGGCGGTCAACGGCAAGGTCAACACCTTTCTGGTGGAGCAGCTCCAGATGCTGGGGGTCAACGCCCTCGGCCTGAGCGGGCTGGACGGCAGGCTGATGACCGCCCAGCGCAAAGCCGCCATCCGCATCATCGAGAACGGCAAGCAAAAGATGCTTCGTGATGACTACACCGGCAAGATCACCCAGGTCAACCAGTCCCTGCTCCAGACTCTGCTGGAAAGCGGTTTCACCCCGGTGATCGCCCCGCTGGCGGCCAGCGAAGCCGGCGAAGCCCTCAATGTGGACGCCGACCGCGCCGCTGCCATGATCGCGGGCGCGTTGAAGGCCGAAACCCTGCTGCTGCTGACCGCTGTCCCCGGCCTGATGCGTTCCTTTCCAGATGAAAGTTCCCTCATCAAAAGCCTGATCATGGGCCAGCTTGAAGAAGCGCTCACCTATGCGCAGGGCCGGATGAAGAAGAAGGTGCTGGGTGCGCAGGAAGCCCTGCAGGGCGGGACAGGCCAGGTGATCATTGCGGATGGACGCGTGGGGGAACCCATCTCCAACGCCCTGTCCGGGCAGGGAACAATCATCACCAGATAATGCCAATCTACCATGGTTCGTATTCAAAAATAACTGATAAACATAAAGGCAATCCCTATGTTCAATATCCAGCAGCTTGAAGAGCAGCACACCTCCGGAGTTTACGCCAAACGCGACCTGACCATTACCCGCGGCCATGGTGCCCTGCTGTACGACCAGGATGGGAACGAATACATCGACTGCGTGGGCGGCCAGGGTACAGCCAACCTCGGCCATACCCATCCCAAAATTATGGAAGCTATCGCCACGCAGGCCCGGGCCCTCAACATCTGTCCGGAAATCTTCTACAATGAACAGCGCGCCCGCTATCTGCAGCGGCTGACCGGACTCTTCCCGGACATGCCGCGCGCTTTCCTGTGCAACTCCGGCACAGAAGCCAACGAAGCGGCCATCAAGTTCGCCCGCTATGCCACTGGCCGCGTTGGCATCGTGGCAGCCATGCGCGGCTTTCATGGGCGCACTTTTGGCTCGCTTTCGGCTACCTGGAACAAACATTACCGCGACCCATTTCTGCCGCTGGTGCCGGGCTTCAGCCATGTACCTTACAACGACCTGGCCCGGCTGGATGCCGCGGTGGACGAGAATACCGCCGCCGTCCTGCTGGAAGTCGTCCAGGGAGAAGGCGGGGTCAATCCCGGCGACCCGGAGTTCCTGCGGGGCGCGCAGCGCATCTGCCGCGAGCGGGGCGCGCTGCTGGTCATAGATGAAGTCCAGACCGGCTTTGGCAGGACAGGTAAGCTGTTTGCTTTCATGCATTACGACCTCCAGCCCGACCTGGTCGCCCTCGGAAAATCGATCGCCGGGGGCATTCCCATGGGAGCAGTGCTGCTCAGCGACCAGATCGGGCGTTTATCACCCGGGATTCACGGCTCCACCTTTGGCGGCAATCCCATCGCCTGCGCTGCGGCACTGGCCACCCTGGATGCGATCGAAGAAGAGCGTTTGCCCGAGCGGGCCGCCGAACTGGGTCTTTTCCTCCTTTCAGAGCTGGAAAAGATTGAATCGCCGCTGGTTCGCGAGGTGCGCGGGTTGGGGCTGATGATCGGGATTGAAATTAAGAAAAAAGTGGCCCCCTATCTGGCAGCCCTGGCCGAGCGGCGTGTCCTGGCATTACCGGCCGGCATGACGGTGATCCGCCTGCTCCCACCGCTGGTCATCACCGATGAACAGCTGGACAAAGTGCTGGCAGCCCTGAACGAGGTGCTGGCCGAATGAGCGCGCCCCCACTTCCGGAGACTCTGGCAGAACTGGTCAGGCGCTACAGCCCCTCCGGCCAGGAAGCTGGCGCGGTGGGTTATCTGGTCACCAGGATGGCGGAGCTGAGCTTTACCAAAGCCTTTGCGGATGAAGCCGGAAACGCGGTCGGCGTGATGGGCGGCGGTCCTCGCCAGATCATCCTGCTGGGGCATATCGACACGGTGCCCGGCGAGATCCCTGTGCGGCAGGAGGATAATATATTATATGGAAGAGGAACGGTTGACGCGAAGGGGCCGCTTTCCGCTTTTGTGGACGCCGTGGCGGCCGTTGGAGCGGTGGAAGGCTGGCAGTTTGTGGTGATCGGCGCGGTGGGCGAGGAGCAGGATTCACCCGGCGCGCAATATATTGCCCCCCGCTACCAGCCCGAGCTGGCCATCATCGGCGAGCCCAGCGGCTGGGACCGGGTCACCCTGGGCTACAAAGGCTCCGCCTGGGCCGAGCTGACCGTGCGCTCGCCCATGGCGCACACCGCCGGGCAGGGAGAAAGCGCCTGTGAAACCGCGGTCAAAATCTGGCTTGCCATTCAGGAATGGGCCTCGGCCTACAACGCGGGCCGTGAAAGATACTTTGACCAGGTTACCCCCACTTTGCGCGGGATGGCTTCCGGTGAGGGGAATTTCGAATCCTGGGCAACCATGCGGGTTGGCGCCCGTTTACCGCTGGACCTGCCCCCGCGGGACTGGTATGCCGCCCTGCGCGAAATCCAGCCAGGTATGGAACTGGAAGAGACCGGTTTCGCCATTCCAGCATACCGCTCGGACAAAACCAATCCACTGGTGAGGGCTTTCCTGTCGGGCATCCGCACCATCCAGGGCCAACCCGGTTTCGTTTTGAAAACGGGCACCGCCGACATCAATATCGTGGGGCCAGTCTGGGGCTGCCCGGCGGTAGCTTACGGCCCCGGTGATTCAAGCCTTGACCACACCCCCAATGAGCACATCGATATCGCCGAATATTGCCGGGCTGTCGAAGTGCTGAAAGCGGTATTGCGGAAACTATCCCGCGCTGAATAAATTCGAAAAATAAAAGTAAACCCGCGAAGAAACTGGTCTCGGCCCTGCCGTCATTCTGGTAAGTGGTTCTGCTTTTTTTTAAAGTTATTTTCTAATCTTGCAACGTGTTGACAACCCCATTCAAAATTTGTATAATGAATCCATAAGTAATGATTTGTTTAGACTTGTAATTTGTTTTTGGTTAGCGTTGGGTTGTAAAACCAAATATTTTTCAGGATGCGTTGATCCAGACACCATATATGGTCGCTTAGCCACTTTCATTTGGTGAGGTGATCTGGGGAGCAGAGTAGCGAAACCGGCCCAAAAAGCCGGTTCTTGTGTTTAATAGCTGGCCATTGGCGAGAATCAAACAGGGAAACAAATGTCATTCCTGGTAAACATTCTCTGGAGTCACAATATAGGCTGGGACAATTTATTTCCAGAAAATTTATTGGATAAAAAATACATTGTGGCGAACCATTCCATCATATTCAGCACATTTCTTAACTTGCTTATGTGTATGCTTAAAAATTCTCCTGGGAACACAGAGTTCATAGACACTCTGGGTTGAAAATTCCTACAGAATCTGTTACTGTCAGCAAACTTTGAGAGGGCTATGCGTTTCTGGTTAGAATGAAATACCTGAGTCGTTCCGAAAATTCCTCATGAATAATGTGAATGATGTTCCAGGGTAATTTGTCTTTAGACTTCAAACCAGACGGCTCTTTGAAAACAGCAAATATTGATAACCAACACAACTTATCTTTTTTAAAGCAACATCACAGGCATTCCAGTATGGGAGGGATAAAAATGTCTCACAGAAATTGGTTTCACAAAGCAATGGTAATTTTCATGACTTTGATTACCTGCCTGAACTCACTCAGTCCGGTAATCCCTGTGGCAGCTCACGCTGTGGAACAGGTAGAAAAGGATATCACACCTTTCAACGTCGATCTAGCAGGAGTTTACACTCTGACCGGACACCACACCGGCAACGGTTATGTGACGGTTGATCCTCAAAAAGATCTATATGATCCGGGGGAATCCGTAACCCTGACCGCTGTCCCGGCTCCTGGGTGGGAATTCGGCGGCTGGACCGGTGATTTGATCAGCACCGACAACCCTGAAACCATCGTTATGGATGGAAATAAAGACATCACCGCCAGTTTCACCGAGAAACCCGGGCTCTATACCCTGACCGGGCACCGCATTGGAGAGGGCTACGTCACGATTAACCCGGTCAAAACGCTTTATTATCAGGACGAGCCGGTCACCCTCACCGCTGTTGCGGATCCAGGATGGGAATTCACCGGCTGGTCCGGCGACCTGAGCGGCACCGACAACCCCGCAATTCTCATCATGGACGAGAACAAGGACATCACAGCCAATTTCACTGAGAAGCCCGGGCTGTATACCCTGAGCGGAAACCTCAATGGAGAGGGCTACGTCAACATTAACCCGGTCAAAACGCTTTACTATCAAGACGAGCCGGTCACCCTCACCGCAGTTGCGGATTCAGGATGGGAATTCACCGGTTGGTCTGGCGACTTGAGCGGCACCGACAACCCCGAAACTCTCATCATGGACGAAAACAAGACAATCACCGCCAACTTTGAAGAGCTGCCCGGCTATACTCTGACCGGACACCACACTGGTAACGGCTACGTAACGGTTGACCCGCAAAAAGTGGTCTACGACCCGGGGGAAACCGTAACCCTCACTGCCTTCCCGGATGCCGGCTGGGAGTTCGACGGCTGGACCGGTGACCTGACCAGCACTGACAACCCCGAAACCATCACCATGGACAGCGACAAGGACATCACTGCCAACTTCACCGAGCTGCCCGGGTTGTATACCCTGAACGGGAACCTCAATGGAGAGGGCTACGTCAACATTAACCCGGTCAAGACGCTTTATTATCAGGATGAACCGGTTACCATTACCGCTGTTGCGGATCCTGATTGGGTCTTCACCGGCTGGAGCGGCGACCTGGTCAGTAGCGACAATCCTGAAACTATCATCATGGAAAGCAACAAAAGTGTCACCGCCAACTTCGCGCCTGACTCCTACACGCTGACCTACACCGCCGGTACCGGTGGCACGATCACCGGAACCAGCCCTCAGACCGTCAGCTACGGAGGCAGTGGGACCACAGTCACCGCTGTACCCAGCGCTGGATATCACTTCGTCAATTGGAGCGACGGGGTAACCACCGCAGCCCGCACTGACACCAACGTCACCGCCAACCTCACCGTCACCGCCAACTTCGCAATCAATACCTACACGCTGACATACACCGCCGGTACCGGCGGCACGATCACCGGAACCAGCCCCCAGACCGTCAACCATGGCGCGAGCGGCACCACGGTCACCGCCGTGCCCAACACCGGTTACCACTTTGTGGATTGGAGTGATGGCGTACTCACCGCCGCCCGTACCGACACCAACGTCACCGCCAACCTCACCGTCACCGCCAACTTCACGCAAGACGATTACATCATAACCGTAACCAAGATTGGCAATGGCAATGTAACCGCGGATGTAGCAGGTCCCTATCACTATGGGGATGAAGTAGAACTGACTGCCACACCCGATGCGGGCTGGAAGTTTGACGGCTGGTCCGGCGACCTGACCGGTACGGCCAATCCTGCCACCCTGATCATGGATGGCAACAAAGCGGTCACCGCCACATTCAGTGAAAAACCGCTGATCTACGCGTTGGATATCACCGTTGTCGGCGATGGGACCGTAACGCCAAACCCTGACAAACCGCTGTATTACGATGGGGAAGTTGTAACGCTAACCGCTGATCCCGACACGGCCTGGCGTTTCGATGCCTGGTCCGGCGATCTGACCGGCACTACCAATCCGGGGACCATCGTCATGGACGACAACAAAGCGGTTATCGGTACTTTCGAGCTGATCCAGCCGCCAAAAGTGACGGTTGTCAACACCCTGGCCCAAACCGCTGATGGGCAGCTGACCGAAGGAGAAGTGACCGGGGTAGCGATCACCCAATTCATGGTCACATTCGATGAAGCCGTCAAAGACCCTGCCGGGGATACCGACCCGGATGATGTCACCAATCCAGCCAACTACCAGCTGGTTGATCTTGGAGCGGATGGAGTCTTCGGAGGCGGTGACGATACCGCGCTGGCAATCAACGCGGTGAGTTACGCCAGCCTCACTGCCACCCTGTCAGTCAACAATGGCACCGCGTTACCGATCGGAAAATACGCTCTGGTCGTCAAGGGTACCACTTCGATTACGGATCTGGAAGGCAACCCCCTGGATGGCAATGGCGACGGGATCGGAGGCGACAACTTTGTACTGACCTTCACTGTGGATATCCCTCCGGCAAAGCCGGTCTTACTCACACCGGAAAACCAGGAACAGTTCAATGATTCGACTCCTGAACTGGCCTGGAACGCCGCGCTGAACGCAGTATCCTATAACGTTCAGGTAGACGACAACGCCGATTTCTCCAGCCCGATTGAGGATGTGAGCCCTGTTGCGGGTCTGACCCACACCACCGCCGCGCTGGCCGAAGGCCGCTACTATTGGCGGGTGCAGGGAGTGAACGAACTCGACACCGCGGGAGCCTGGAGCGATGTCTGGTACTTCACCCTGGATACCACAGCGCCCGATGTTCCCTTGCTGGACAGCCCGGCTGATGGGACCACCTCGCGTGGCACACCAACTTACAAATGGAAACCGGCCGATGGTGCTGACCTTTACCAGTTCCGCTACACCACCTCGGATGACACCACCTTTGCATCTCCGGTCTACACTTCTCCGGATCTGATGGTCCTGAACTACCAGCCCCCAACCCAGGCCGTGGGCAATTACCTGTGGCAGGTACGGGCAGGAGACGCGGCGGGCAACTGGAGCGACTGGTCCGCTTACCGCGCGATTGTCATCAACCCTGTCTTCCCAACAGCCCCCATCATGGTTTCACCAGCCAATAAACTGTACACCATGGACAATACCCCGACCTTTGTATGGGAAGAGGTGGAAAACGCGGCAACTTACGATCTGCAGATCAGCGCAAACAAAAAGTTCACCGATGTCTCTCAGATCGAACTGAACATTGCTGGTCTTAACTACACACTGACTGACCCGCTGCCGGATGGCAAGTATTACTGGCGGGTGCGCGGTGTCAATGAAGTCCTTGAAACCGGCCCGTGGAGCCCGATCTGGTACTTCATCGTCGATACAACCGAACCGGAAGCGCCGCAGCTCAAATCCCCGTCTGACCCCACGCGCAAGACCGACACAACCCCAAGCTTCTCCTGGAAATCGGCTGCAGGGGCAAAAACATACCAGCTTGAAATTCTGGATGCGGATTCAGTACCGGTATTGAGCACAGATTACCGCACGAAAACAAAATATACCGTGCTGGCTACCGAAGCGCTCGCGTTTGGCAGATATTACTGGCACGTCCGGGCGCAGGACCTGGCCGGGAACGTTTCTGACTGGAGCGAAGCCTGGCAGCTGGATATTTCGCCCCTGAAATCACCGTCTGAAGGCGCGTTCATCACCGACACCACACCGCAAATGTCCTGGTTCAGCGTGCCCAACGCCACAGCTTACCGGGTGCAGATCAGCACCGAGGGTGCGGATCCCGCGTTTGATGGTAGCATTGTTCTGGATACCGGCGTGCTGCCTGCTGGTCAGACAGCTTATACGCTTACCGAGGCGCAAGCCCTGGATGCCGGGCTCTATTACTGGCGGCTGCAGGCAGAGACCGCCGCTTTGGGCTGGTCTGTTTACGGGCCTTACGGACAATTCACCGTAGCTCCCGTCCCGCCCCGTGTGGTGCTGAACACCCCCGCCAACAAAACCCTGATCAATGACAATACTCCCACCCTCAGTTGGAACGCCGTGGATTGGGATGGCCTGGCAGGTGAAGTGGAAATCCAGGTGGATGACAGCAAAACTTTCGCCACTCCGGAACAGGAACTGTCTCAGGATGCCGGCACCAGCATCGAAACCGGCGCCCTGCCGGACGGCCGATACTACTGGCGGGCTCGCGCTGTCAACAACCTCGGCAGCGCCGGAGCATGGAGCGCGGTCTGGTACTTCACCGTGGATGCAACCGATCCGGATGTGCCTGAAGCGCTGCGCCCAGTGGATGGCGAGCAGACCTCGGATACCACCCCAACCTTCCGCTGGAAGAAATCTGCCGGGGCCAAATGGTATGTCCTGGAGCTGCGCGACCCGGGCGGTGCCCTCATCTGGACCAGCCCGCAGACCACTGCCAGCGCCCTGACCCTGCCTGCGGCAAACGCCCTGGCTTATGACGCGGATGAATACATCTGGCGCATCAAAGCCGTCGACCGGGCCGGGAATGAGTCGGACTGGAGCGCGGACAATCTATTCCTGGAAAGCTACTTACTGGCGCCGATTGATGATGCTTATACCTCCGATACCACCCCAACCCTGAAGTGGAAAGCGGTACCGGGCGCCGAGGAATACGAGCTTAACCTGCGCCGGGAAGACGAAGGTGACAATATCATTGCCATCCCCGCTGGAGCCACCAGCTACACCGCCCCCACTCTGGATGCGTACGAATATGCCTGGACAATGCGGGTTAAAGTGGGCGGCGTATGGCAGGAATGGATGCAGGAAGAACATTTCTTTGTAGAACAACCGCTGCCCAAAGTAATCCTCTCCGCTCCAGTCTCACCGGCTCTCACCCAGGACACCACTCCCACCTTTGAATGGGAAGAAATTGTCTGGCAGGGAGCTGCGGACGGCTGGTACCAGATCCAGGTTGCCAATAACGGCAGATTCAGAACCACCCTGATTGATGAAGAAGTGCTGGCCGGGAATACCTATACTCCAGCCGCTGCCCTGGGCGACGGCCGCTACTACTGGCGGGTGCGGGCGGTCAAAGACGGCGGCAACTACGGCCCATGGAGCGACAGATGGCTAATCACTATCGACACCACCGCCCCGGACGCGCCGGTGCCGCTCAAATCGAACCTGGGCGGGTTCCAGAACAGCATCAACTACAAATTCCTGTGGAGTAAGGTCTCCGGCGCAGTGGAATACCAGCTTGAATCGCAGGGCCGTCCGGCCGAACCGTGGCAGACCTCCCGCAGCATGGTCGTGCCCGAAATAGAGTACGAGCGGGCAACCTGGCACGTGCGCGCCAAAGATGCCGCCGGCAATGTGTCTGATTGGAGTGAATGGGTTTACAGCGACGTCACCATCATGAAATCTCCCACCGATCAGAGCTATCTGCTCACCGGTCAGGTGCCATTCAAATGGACCGCCCTGGCCTCCGGCCGGCGGGAGCAGGCCCAGAGTTACTGGCTGCTGGTCGCCACCGACGCGGCAATGACAGACCTGGTGTTCCAAAAAGAGTTTGGGCCGTTTGATACCGGCCACACCCTGGCCGCAGCGGACGCCCTGGATCACGGCACCTACTACTGGCGCTACGACGCCTGCAAAGACGCTGCCGGATGCGCCCTCGCTGACATGACCGACCCGGATTGGGAAGGCATGCAACCCTGGGAACTGGTTGTCAGCCCCGAGCTGACCAAAACCATCCCGTGGTATCCGGCCCATAAGATCACCACCAATGACAGCACCCCAACCTTTGCCTGGTTCACCATGGCATGGTCTGGCTATCCCGGCACCTACGAGATCCAGATCAGCACCAATTCCAGATTCAAGACCCTGGCGCATGAGGCCGATGGGATCGACCAGACAAGCTACACCGCCCCTGACCTGCCCGATGGACGCTATTTCTGGCGGGTACGGGCGGTCAACAGCCTGGGCTACATCGGTCCGTGGAGCGCGACCCAGCGCCTGACGATTGACGCCCGCTAAAAGGCGGTAAATCAAACACGCATCCGCGATCCCTGGATGCGGCAGAATAAAACGCGACCTCCGGCGCTTTCAAAACGCCGGAGGTTTGATTCTGGCGGTTCGGGCCACTTTTATCATGCGGAAAAACCGCCTTGTCCCCATTTTCTGGCAGAAAATACCAATCATTTTGTAATTTACCTTCCATTCTCGACAGTTTCCAGTATCATTAAGCCCATGAAAACAAAAATCGCCATACTCACCGACTTCGACGGTACCGTCACCACCGAAGATGTCTCCATGCGCATCTACGAGAAATTTGCCTCAGCCCCCTGCCCCTGCCTCAACCAGATGTGGGCGGAAGGCACCGCTTCCACCATGCAGGAACTGGAAGGATGTTTCGCGACCATCACCGCCACCCGCGAACAGATGGAGGAGGAGATAGAACAAATTAAATTGGACCCCGGTTTTTCGCGGCTGATCGCGTTGTGCCGTGAGGAATCTATCCCGCTGTCCATCCTCAGTGATGGATTGGACTGGTACATTCAGCTTCTGCTGAAAAAAAACGGGGTTGGCGAGATCCCGGTTTACGCCAACCAGATCGCGTTCACCCCGGACGGGTTCCGCTTCAGCTACCCGTGGTTTGACCCCCAGAACCCGATGCGCGGGATCTGGAAACCCACGCTGATCCATAAGTTCCAGGCGGAAGGTTACCGGGTGGTGTTCATTGGCGATGGGCTCACCGATACAGACGCCGCCCGTGCCGCGGACGTGCTGTTTGCCAAAGAAGCCCTCTACCACTACTGCTGCGCTCACGGGATCCCTTCCATCCTCTACGACAACCTGCTCGATGTCGTTTCTATACTAAACTCCCGCGTATTACCCGCAGTAATTTCAAAAGAACTGAAAGATATTAACGCGTTTCCAGAGGGATAGAGACTCTCCCGGGTTGCCATACAAAAAACATCGCCTGGCGCTGCCAGCGATGTTTTTGTCGATTAACTGCCTGCTATCAGGCGGGAATGGATGGGAGTCGAACCCACCGCGGCTCGCCAAGCGACCCGCCACCGATTTTGAAGACCGGGAAGCCCACCGGGACCTAGCCATCCCCACGGTTAAGCATACCCCATAATTCAAAATACTGTCAACGATTTAAGATAATCGTGTTCACGCCGCCCGATAAACCACCAGCCCCAATAACGCACGTTTACCACCTGCTTCCCAGTATATTCCTTTTAAAGGCGTCCACCATTAATCTGAGGCTCCTGTTGTGAATGACGCCATTTCACGTTGAAGCTCTTTTTGAGCTTGCTCAAACCGTAAATCTAGCTGGGCCAGCAGGTCTTCAAGCGCCTCAAGGTTCCCTTGTTTGCCTTTCAACTCAATTTTTTTACAGATCTCCGCCAGGCTGTTTGCGCCCAGGTTTAAACTGGAGCCTTTAAAGCTGTGCGCGGTAGCTGCCATGCCTTCATGATCCTCTGCCTCAAATTGTTGTCTCATCTCTGCAAGCTGGTTAGGCGCCTCTTCCAGATAGAGTTCAACGAGTTCGATAAAGATTTCAGGCCCCATACCTTTCAAAGCGTTCATCATCTCTTGGTCCAGCATAGATTTACTCCTTTTATCCAGGTGGGGGTCAACTTGTGGTTTTGCCGCTTGTATCTCGCCTCCCCATCGCACCAGCATATTCTGAATTTCAGCCAGCCGGATGGGTTTGCTGATGTAATCATCCATTCCCGCTTCAATGCACTTCTCCCGGTCCCCTTGCATCGCGTTGGCCGTCATCGCAATAATCTTTGGCTGGTAGAGAGCGTCTGACCTGCGCAGGACACGGGTGGCCTCCAGGCCGTCCATTTCCGGCATCTGGACATCCATAAAAACAATATCATACCGCTTTCTTCTGAGGGCTTCGATCACTTCCAGCCCATTTGCCACAGCATCCGCCACATATCCCATTTTTTCCAGCACCCTCAGCGCCAGTTTCTGGTTCACCGTGTTATCTTCTGCCAGCAAAATCCGCAGCGGGATCTGTCCTGCCAGGCTTTGATCGAGGGTGAACTCAACCGGACTTCTTTCATCGCTTTCCACCCTGTTCTCGTCCATCAACATTTCCGCCATGCGGTCAAACAACAGCGACTGCTTGACCGGTTTGCTGATATACGCCGAGAGGACATCTTCAGGTAACTGCGCGATGGTTTCCGTTTTTCCCACCGAACTTAACATGATCAAGGGTAATTCTTCTTTGGAGTACATCTCCCTGATAGCCAGGCCAAGCTGGGCGCCATCCATCTGCGGCATTTGCATGTCAATTACCCCAAGATCAAATTTCTTTCCCCCCCGGAGCAGATCTAAGGCTTCCGCGCCGGACTGAACAGCGGTGACCGGCATCCCCCAGCGCTGGCATTGGATCTCCAGGATCCTGCAGTTGGTCTTGTTGTCATCTACCACCAAAATCCGCTTGCCCCGCATTTCCGGCAGCCTTTCACTGATATCTCGCCGGACATATCCCTCAGCAGGTTTCGCCCGAATAGTGAAAGAGAAGGTTGAACCTTCCCCGGGTTTACTTTCCACCCAGATCTGCCCGCCCATCATTTCAACCAGTTGCTTGGAAATAGCCAGCCCTAAGCCAGTACCCCCAAACATGCGAGTAGTGGAAGAATCTACCTGAGAAAATGACTTGAAGAGGCGGTCCAACCGGTCAGCAGGAATGCCCACGCCGGTATCGCGCACCACAAATTCCAGCGTGTTCTTTTCTCCAGCGGCAGGTTTGACGGAGATGAAAACCTCTCCCGTTTCAGTGAACTTGACAGCGTTACTGATCAGGTTGACCAGGATCTGCCGCAGCCGGGTCACATCGCCAATGATGTAAGCGGGCACATCCGGCTCGATCAGATATAGCAGGTCAAGCCGTTTCTGCGAGGCTTTTACGGTCAGCAGTTCCAGCGCCTCTTCCACGCAGCCGCGCACTTCAAAGGGCTGCTCTTCCAGCTCCATTTTCCCGGATTCGATCTTGGAGAAATCCAGAATATCATTGATGATCGTCAGCAGCGTATCTCCACTGACCCGGATCGTATCCACATATTCCCGCTGTTCTTTAGATAAAGAAGTTTCCATCAACAGGCTGGCCATGCCGATGACACCGTTCATCGGAGTGCGGATTTCATGGCTCATATTGGCCAGGAACTCCGATTTTGCCACCGCCGCCGCCTCCGCGGCTTCCTTGGCCTGGCGCAGGTTCTCTTCCATCTCTCTGCGCCGGGTGAGATCCAGCATGGATATAAACACCTGCTCCCAGGTGTTCTCAAACCCGGGCGCAATATTCAAAGCCATGTGAACGTACCGTTCCTCTCCCGTCCGGGTGTACTGAACAATCTCATTTTCGTAACGGGTTTTACCTTCAGCCAGCGCTGCCAGTTCTTCAACAAAACTATCTTTTGAGCCTTCACCCAGGATTTTGGACAGGTTGTGAGTAAACTCAGCCTTGTCTTGAACTCCAAACATTTCAAGAGTAGCCTGGTTAACATCCAGTACTTTGATGAGACTCGCGCATTGCTGCACTTCTTCCGGATGCGCTTCCAGATATTTCTGCATGTCAGTAACGCCGGAAGATTTAAGCGCCGCAAAATATTTTTTCAATTCCGAGAAATCTTCTTCCCATAAAGAAACCGGGGATTCTTCAAACAGGCTGCGGTAGCGCGCTTCACTCCTCCGGATAATTTCCTCTGTTTGTCTGCGGTCCGTGATATCAATGATCGAGACAAACACCTTTGACCAGTCCTCCTCATGTCCCGGTGCGACCGCGAACTCAATGGTCGAATAGAACCGCCTTCCCTTCATCGTCATCTGGCTTGATTCGGTCTTGAAATTCAATTTTCCACTGGCCAGTGCCACCAGTTCATCGCGGAACGCTTTTTGCGCTTCATCTGAGATCAGCTGAACGGCTTCGTTGTCTCTCACCTGCCCCAGAAACTCGCCGCGATGGAAAACCATATCCTTGCCTTCGGCCTCATACAGCTCAACCGTGGCCTGGTTGACGTTAACCACATGGATCAATGAAACACAGGCCAGCACTTCCTCAGGATTTTCACGGAAATAATGGTCAAAATCTTCAACACCTTGTTCCCGAAGGGCATCAATATACTTCTTTGTTTCTGAATAATCCTGCTCCCATAACGAAATCGGGGAATCATCAAAAAGGCTACGAAAATGAGCTTCGCTTTCTTTAAGTGCGACCCGGGCGTGTACCTGTTCGGTAACATCCTGTTTGACAGCCACAAAGTGGGTGATTTCGCCACTCTCGGTTAAAACCGGCGTGATTGTCATTTCTTCAACATATAATGTCCCGTCCTTGCGTTTATTTTGAAGTTCTCCTTGCCAGGTCTTTCCAACCAAAATCGTCTTCCACAATTCTGCGTAAAAAGGTTCTTCTTGCTTTCCGGACTTAAGAACACGAGGATTCTTGCCGATCACATCTTCCACCGTGTACCCGGTTAATTGAGTAAAAGCCGGATTGACCCATTCAATTATCCCTTTCTGATCCGTGATGACAATGCTGTTCGCTGCTGCGTTTAACGCTGCCGACTGCAATCCAATCTGTTTTTCCGCTAAAACACGGTCTGTTATGTCTTCTCCTGAACTGATTGTGCCGGTGTAATTGCCCTGTTCATCGTCCAGAACGATGTTCTGCCATGCGATCAGACGTTCATTTCCAGTTTTGGTCAGAACAGGATTTTCCCAGGACATATATTCCGGCTGTCCCTCGGCCACAAAATTGTCATGGTTCTGGCCAAGTTGCGCCCGGTATCGTTCAGGGACAAAGTTTTCAAACCAGTCCTTGCCCAGGATTTCCTCTTCCGCATATCCCAGAATTTCACACCCCTTCTGGTTGATCAGGTTAACTTTTCCATCCTTATCCAGAGCCACCAAAATTACGGCAGCGACATCCAGATACTTTTGAGCTCTTTCTTTTTCCGTTCTTAAAGCGTTTTCAATCTGCTTACTCTCCGAAATATCGTGATACAGCGCCAGGACCCCGATTTGCTCGCTCCCCACCGAAACCGGAACACCCAGCACTTCCACATCCAGCAGCCTGCCATCTTTTGCTTTACGCTTTTCCACAGACCGCAGGGGAACGCCAGATTTGACCTGATCAAAATAACTCACTGACGCCCCGATTTCCTCTGCCGGAATAACCAGGTCTTCCAGAGTTTTCCCAACAGCTTCTTCGCTTGAATAACCGAACAGATTCACAAACGCCTGGTTGATGGTGTGGATTGTTCGATCAAGATTTACTGTAACTACCGCGATCGGGCTGTACTGCACCAGGGCTTCAAAAAATTGCTTTTGCTGGAGGATCTCGGTTGCCCGTTCCGCCACCCGCTCTTCCAGCATAACCCGGGCTTCCTCCAGTTCATAATTTTTTTTCTCCAGGATATCTTTAATCGCCGCGGCGTCCACAAAAGTTTTTGAAAGCGCGGTTGATATGATGATCACCAGGCCAAGGTAAGCATATTCGAGAGTGTAAATAAAAGAGATAAATCCCAGCCCTACCAGAGCGTCATTGATCGCGCTGAACGTAAGCATAACAAGGCTTACCAGAAGATAAGGATATTGTTTACGATTAAAATTGTGAGCGCCGCGGATCACTGTATACAGGATATATGCGAACCCTAAAATCCCAATCACAGCAAAAACTGTCATAACCGGGCCTTGGGCCACTTCGTGATACACCACCTGTTGACCTAACAAAAATGGTACCGTTTTGACTGCCGGTATGTCCAATTGCAGGCTGAGCCCGGTGCGTTCAACCGCGTTGATCAGAGCAATCGTGGCAAACAGGATGATCAGCGTAAATGTAATCCGTTTATCCAGCTTTTGGATATATTCCTGAAGGAACCACATAAAAGCGGCCGCGAAAAGCGCCAGTAAAACGATCTGCCAGCGCTGCCAGACAGCCCCTTCGGCAATGGTGCTGGAACTGTAAAGATGCGCTGAGCCAAAAGCATACAGACCGGAGAACGCGCTGGTCAACGCCAGCGCGAGGTATTCCCGGTCTTGCGGCCGGTTCCAGAAAATCAGGATGTTGTTGAAACAAACATAAAACAAAATACTGGTGATGAAAAGGGCTGGAACAGCCTGGCACGAAAACATCAGGTTACCGCTCATCTGAGCTTCTCCAAAATACACCATAACCCGCGAACCTGTTGGCCGGGTGATCCATTCCAAGAGAAAAAACACCACCACGCCCACCGTGCTCAGATCGCGCAGTCATCGAATAATGCTTCAAATTAATTGTCCAACAGAAGTTCATCCTCAAAATACCATTAACCATTCTCTAAACCCGCGAAGTGTTAAACACTCCATATATAAAAGTCTATCATCACAGGCCGATAAAATGCTTAACAATCACTTTACAGTTCAAACCATACTCACGTGTGGGTATGATTCGCTTCAGAATAAACTATTTTTTGCTTACCCTTTTCGGGGAATAGCTTCAATTCGGTTTATTCCAAAACCATTACCTTTTCTGGATTCATAACACGAAAAAGATTATACTTTTATGAAAGACATCCCGATAAAATATGCCTGTCAGGCAAATCGCGTTCTTCCTGATAGATCATCCATAAGAAACCGGAGCTAATTCATGAAATCCAATCTGAAAATGATCCCTGTGCTCATTGTGCTGGCGCTGCTCTCTATCGCGTGCGGCTTTTCGCCATTCTCCTTCTTTGGTGATCCGGTCGCTACCCCCACCGAAGTCACCATCCCATCTCCAACACCAATCCTGGCGTTGCCCGTGCAAAGCGGCGAACAGAACCCCAACGAGCCGGTCATCATCTCCGGCACCATCCCGTTCACCTCGCCTTTCTTCCTGGATGGAAACGCCGAACCCTTTGTGTTGCTCGAAGACCAGGCTGGTTTTGCCGCCCGCAACCTGGAATTTGAATTCCCCCTTTCAGGGCAGGCTATTGGCCCGGTTGACTTGATTGATGAGAACACGCTTTCCTTCAACCTCCCGCTCCCTACCATCCCCCAGGGGACCTTGCTGGATGTGGATAACAACAGCCAGCAGGATAAAGGGGTGATGGTTTTCGCGGTCGCTTACTGGTCCAACACCTGGGGCGGCCCATTTCTGGAGCCGCGCGATGGGCGCGGCTGGTCTTCCGCTTACGCCTCCACCACCACCGATCCGGACCGCGACAACGAGATTGACGGCGGGTATCTCATTATCTGGGCACCTGATGACTCCCAGCGGTTTCCCTCTGCTTTCGGCGAGGACAATATGCTCCTCACAGAAGATGACCCGGTCCAGCCCGTGCCTGCCGGTTACAGTATTGTTGACCTGAACACCAGCCCTTTCAGGGTTTACAAAGAAGCCCAACCCATCTTCGAGCTGGTGGAAGGTGATGTGGCAGTCAATAACTACGCGGACCTCTCCTATGAAGAAGCCTTCGACGCCATGTTCCAAAAAGTTTCCGTAGAATATCCCTTCACCGCAGAAAAAGATATCGACTGGGATGCGCTATATGAGGAGTTCGCGCCTCGCATCCGTGCGGCCCGCGACGATAACGATTTTTACCGCGCGCTGCGCGACTTAACTTACCGCATCCCGGATGGGCATGTGGGAATCTCCTTCAATGCCAACGTTTTTTATGAAGAACAGGGCGGAAGTTTCGGGATGCTGCTCGCGGAGCTTTCAGATGGCCGCGTTATTGTGAAGAAAGTTCTGCCAGGCACGCCGGCTTCGACGGCGGGAATCCAGCCCGGTGCGCAGATCCTCGAATGGGACGGCCTGCCGGTGCAGACCGCCCTGGATGCTGTAGTGCCTTATCTGGGGCCTTTCTCCACCGGTCACACCCGGCGGCTGGAGCAGCTTGTTTTCCTCACCCGCAATCCACCCGGAACCAGAGTAACCATTGGCTACCAGAACCCCGGTGGAGGTAAGACCAGCGCCACCCTCACCTCCGAGGTGGAATACGACTCACTCTTTGAATCGATTCCATCTCTCAATCTGGATGAACTGGTTCTGCCGGTCGAAGCCGAAGTCCTCGACGATTCCGGCCTGGGTTATATCCGTATTACAACCTTTTCAGACGATTACAACCTGATGGCCCGCCTGTGGGAGCGCGCTATCCAGGGGTTGCTCGATTATGAGGTCCCCGGAGTCATCATTGACGTCCGCATCAATGGCGGGGGAAATATGGGCCTCGCGATGGATTTTGTGGGCTATTTCTTCGACAAAGAACTCACAGTCTCTCAAACCGCGTATTATAACGAACGGACTGGCATGTTCGAGTTTACCGAATACCCCAGCCGCATTGAAGCTGGACCGCTCTTTTATGAAGGACCAGTCGCGGTTCTGGTCAGCCCGGATTGCGTAAGCGCGTGCGAGGGCTTTGCCAACGCCATGTCTCAGGAAAATCGCGCTTCCATCATCGGCCACTTCCCTTCCGCCGGGGCTTATGGGGAGGTTGGACGCGGGCAATATGAGCTGCCCGGCGAGTTCAGCATGCAATTCCCCACCGGTCGTCCCGAAACAATGGATGGCGTAATTCTCATTGAGGGAACCGGTGTTGTCCCCACCAATACAGTGCCGGTCACCGAAGACAGCGCCCTTGGGATTCGCGATACTGTTTTAGAGACCGCCATCCAGTTTTTATCCGGTCAAATCGATTAATTGACCGGCCCAGGATCAAAACAAACCATACAACGCCCTGGCTGGTCGGGTGTTGTATGGTTTGATCTTAAATTAAGCGCAACCAATTTGGATTTAATTTGTTTTAATATAGCAAGGTGCGTTAAAATAAGAAGAAATTCTCAACCATTTATTGTTATTGTGATTGAAAGGTTCAGCTCAAGATGGCAAACACCCCGACACCCACCGCCCACCCTTCGCATATTGAAGACTTTGATCAATGGAACACCCTAAAAAACACCAGCAGGACTTTCTACCTGTCTATTAAACAGCTTCCCACAAAAATCGGCAACGCTTTTTGCCTGGCATACCTGCTATTGAGAGTGTCTGATTTCTTTGAAGACAACGAATTCATGCCCCCCGAAGAAAAAGTTTATTGGCTGAACACATGGGATGAAGTTTTAGCGGGGCAGCCCTTCCCCGAAAACTGGCAGGTAAAGCTGAAAGACTTTGCCTCAAAAGACCCGGATGCGTTTGCCGCCTTTTACGCCGACGAGCTATTGAACCTGGTTTCCCTCCTGCCCGCCGGGTTGCAGAAAAAAATTGTGCCCCTGGTGCAGGCCACCACCCGTGGAATGGCACGTTGGGTAACGCGCGGTCCGGTTGTGCTGCAGGAAGAGGATATGGACGACTACATGTTCGAAGTCGCCGGGCGGGTTGGCTATCTATCCACCGAAGTCTTTGCCTGGTATTCCAAAGCCATCAAAAACCGCCAGGATTTATTGATGCCGCTTGCCAAAGAGACCGGCCTGGCGCTGCAAACAGTTAACATCCTGCGCGGCCTGCGGAAGGATTACGATCGCGGCTGGATATATGTCCCCGAAAGTTATTGTGAGCTGGCAGGAATCAACCGCGGAGAACTTTTCTCCTCAGAGAATGAGGAGAAAATCCTCAAACTGGTCGAATTGCTGGCGGATAAAGCCGAACGGCATCTTAACAGCGCGCTGGATTACATCAAATTCATCCCTCCTCACCAACACAAAGTCCGCCTGGCCTGCATCTGGCCCCTGATGTTTGCCGCCCGCACCATTTCTGTCAGCCGGAACAACCTGGGAGTCTTAAAGGGCACCGCCAAAGTATCGCGGGATGAGATCAAACAGATCATCCAGGTGACCACTTTGTTCGGTTGGTCGAATCGGTTTCTTAAGAGTTACTACAAGAAGTTACTGCGCGCACCGGCCAACAATTAAAAAAGGTTTTTCCTTTTCACATCTTGTCTTCTCTTAAACCATATACAAAACTACCTTTTTGTATATGGTTTGTCTCATTAAACGCCTTACAATATTTTCGTATTTAGGGTATCCTAATATAAATTAGTATTAACGTTTTCGGAGGAGTAAATGGGTTTTTATCTTGCATCTAAAGAAGTATGGCGCAACAAAGGGCGCTATATTTTGTTCAGCATGGTGATCGCTCTGATCACTGTTTTGGTATTGTTTATTGCCGCCCTTGCGGAGGGACTTGGTTTAGCTAACAAAGAATATCTGGACAAGCTGGACGCCGAATTGTTGGCTTTCCAGGCCAATGTCGATCTTTCCTTGAATTCCAGCCGTATCAGCAGAGCAAAGCTTAACGACATCCGCCGTGTGGAAGGGGTAGAAGAAATCGGTCCATTGGGTTTCAGCGTAGGCACGTTGATTGCCGCCGGTGAACGCGACCCAATCGATGTTTCCCTGATCGGGATTGAAGCCGGTATGCCAGGTAACCCGCCCATCCTGGAAGGAAGAGGTATCCTGGCAAGCCGCGGCAACGAGGTCATTCTCGACGGCAACATCAGGGCCCAAACCAACATTAAAGTGGGCGATACCATTACTATCAAAACCATCCAGGGTTCCGATGAATCCTTTTTCAACTTGCAGGTCATCGGGTTTACCGACAAAAGGCAATACCTGTACCAGCCATCTGTATTCCTGCCATACCAGACCTGGGACCGGATTCGCGCTCAGGGAGGTATGTCCTCCGGCCTGGTCGACCTGACTTCAAATATTGTCGCCATCAAGCTGGTAGATCCTCAAAATGCAGAAAGCGTCAAAGCCCTCATTAAAAGCCAGGTAGATGGTATCGAACTTGCCGACATTCCTACAACCATCGAAGCCATCCCCGGGTACGCCGCCCAGCAGACCACCACCAACACCCAGAAAAGCTTCACCCTCCTGATTGGTCTTTTGGTGATCGGCGGTTTCTTCCAGATACAGACCCTTCAAAAGGTGCCCCAGATCGGGGTATTAAAAGCCATTGGCGCCCCAAACAAGATCATCGCTACCGCTGTTGTTTTTCAGATCATTCTGGTAACCACATTTGGCGTTTTGATCGGCACCACCATCACCATCCTGCTTTCATTAGGCTTGCCGCAGGGTATCCCGATCGTCTTCACCCCGCAAAACACGCTGATCCAGATCGTCTCTCTGGTGCTGATCGGACCAATCGGCGGATTGCTGGCTGTCCGTCTGGCAACCCGGGTGGAACCGCTGACCGCATTAGGCTTATCATCTTAGCGCAAGGGAGGAAAACGAAATGTCGTCAACCGTAATTGAAACCAAAGCGATCAGCAAAATTTATCAGACCGGTGAAATGGTTGTGAAAGCAGTCGATTCTGTCTCTATGCAAGTCCGACAGGGAGAGTTTGTCGCACTGGTTGGTCCCAGTGGTTCGGGCAAGACCACCATGCTCGCCATGCTGGCAGCGCTGCTTTCCCCATCAGAGGGAGAGGCCTTCATCGATGGGCAGGACCTGGGAATCATGAAAGACATTGACCGGGTCGCTTTCCGCCGCCAGAAAATCGGTTTTACTTTTCAGCAAAACAATCTGGTGCCCTACCTGACCGTACTCGAAAATGTTGAATTGATGATGCAGCTCAATGGAAAGCTCTCCGAAGCGGATCACGAGCGCGCCCTCAATCTGCTGATGCGGCTCGGGCTGGAGGAAAGATTAAATAACCTGCCAAGTCAGATTTCAGGCGGCCAACAGCAGCGGGTGGCTATTGCGCGCTCGTTGATCCACAATCCTTCTGTGGTGCTGGCCGATGAACCTACTGCCAGCCTGGACACCGAGCGTGCCTATCAGGTGGTGCAGATCTTCGCTGACCTGATCCATGAAGAGAACAAAGCTGGAATCATGGTAACCCACGACCTGCGGATGTGCCGCTATGTCGATCGGGTTATCCAGATGATTGATGGTACCATTGAATTGGAGTTAAATGACAGGCATGACATCAATGAGTTTATCTCATGCGGTTAACTTTAAAGATGGAATCCAACCAGCTTCAATAGTTACAAATGGTAAATTGGGTAAAATTTTTCCAACGAAATCTGGTGTTTTTACGTATAATTAAAGAATAGATTGATCTAATAAAACTTTGCAGGTGGAGAATATAACCGTGAAAAAGAAAACGATCCTCTTTATACTGGGCATGTTGATGACTTTGCTTGCCCTCACCGGATGCGCTGGTGCAAATCAAACTGCGGCCGAAGAATCTGAAGTTCTACCCCCTGTGCTGGCCCAAGATTTTAACGTGCTGGCAGAGGCTAAAGTTGTTCCTGTTAAAGACGCCTTGTTGAGCTTCTCCACCCCGGGTGTGATTGCGGAAATACTGGTCGAAGAAGGACAGGCTGTCTCCAAAGGAGAAACGATTGCCCGGCTTGAAGGGGTTGAAAAGTTCCAGGCCTCCATAACTGCCACTGAGCTGGAACTGCTCACCGCCCAGCAGGCTCTCGAGAATTTATACGACACCGCCGATGTTGCCAAAGCGAACGCCGAATTGGATTTCGCTAAAGCCCAGATTGCCTACAACGACGCGGTTGAAGACCGTGAGAAAAAAGATTACGAGCGCGTGAATCAAAACACGCTCGATGGTATCTATGCCGATTACGTCCTGGCGGAAGACGCGCTGGACGACGCTGAAGAATATTTCTCAGCATTTGAAGACCGTGCAGAGGATGATGTGGAACGCGCTTCTGCATTGAGCGCACTCGCCAACGCCCGCAAAGCACGCGACCGGGCGAAATATAACCTGGACTATGCTCTTGGGCGGCCCGACCCCGAAGATGTGGCTGAAGCGGACGCGGAAGTGTCGGTAGCCAAAGCGGAACTGGAAGACGCCCAACGAAAATTAGACGAACTTCAATCCGGCCCCGACCCCGACGATGTCGCCCTCGCTGAGGCGCGCGTGAAAAACGCTGAAGCCCAACTGGCTTCAGCGCAGTCTGCCCTGGATGACCTGGTGCTCAAAGCGCCCTTTGATGGAACGCTGGTCGCCAGCAATATGCAGGTTGGCGAATACATCAGCCCCGGTGTAGCAGCCGCTGAAGTCGGCGACACCTCTGAATGGAAAATTGAAACTACCGACCTGACCGAATTAAACATCCTGGATATCCAGATCGGAGACCCGGTCACCGTCAATTTTGATGCCATTCCAGACCTGGAACTGGGCGGCGTGGTCGAAAGGATCAAACCGCTGGGCGAAAACCGTCAGGGAGACATCACCTACACCATCCTGGTGAAACTGGATGAACAGGATGAACGGCTTCTGTGGAACATGACTGCTTTTGTGGTCTTTGAATAACTAAAAAAGATTCGCCTTTTATTGAACAGGGCAGCTCCGTATATATTGGGAGCTGCCCTGTTTTTTTGTTTTTTATGAAAATATCTAAGGCAGAATATTAAAGATCATCCCGCCGCTGCGCCCTTCCACATCCGGATAGTAAGAAAGGTATGCGTGCGCTGGTAAAACGCGGTATTCACCGGCTTGTAATGGACTCAAACGGTATGAAAGCTCGAATGTGCCCGTTGGGAGCCGCTCCGCGCTCCATAGAATCCGGTTGTCATAAATTTGCGGCTTTGTGAAAAACCAGGATCCCCAGTTGCTTTCGTAACCATCCGGTAATACAGGCTGTTCATCCCGCGCGTACGCCGCCCCGGATCCAAGCCGGCTGGTTTCCAAAGCCGGATTGATAATTTCTGTGCCGGCAGGGATAAAATCTTCCACTACCAGATACGCGCTCTCTTCTGCCATAGTTACCGCAACCCTTACCAGCACAGCGCCTTCGTACTTTGAAAGCGCGATCTCATCCAGCGCTTCACATTTCCCGCTCAAACACTGTGGTTCATCCGGATAATAACTGCGGGTGATGGTGATGCCGCGGTTTAGCGGCTCCACAGAGTCCACCTGCTGGTGAAGCTCCAGAAAAGCCCGGTAATACAGGGTCCCTTCCCCCTCTCCCCGTGACACGCGCAGCGTGTTGGCCCCCGAAGAATTCAGTTCCGAGACTGGCATGCTGGCCAGATCCGCGGCAGCGTACTGACCTGAAGTCCCTGTTTTCTGGATGAAAGGATTCTCGTTCAACATCGCGGTGTAATCAAACGCTGCCTCAAGATCACCCTTTCCCTGCAAGGCTTCGGTCAACGCCAGCAGCACCCACGCGGTTTCATAACTAGAGTTCCATCCCCCAGATGCTTTGCGGTGATAAACCAGATACCGGGAGGCATCCATCACCAGCGGCGAATCAGGGTCCATCCGCGACAGCGCGTACACCACAACCGCCGTGGAGAAGTTGGCTGTGCTGCCGTTGGCAAACGAGTTGTAATCATCTTCCCAATGAGCGCCGGTAGCAGAAAGCAGCGCGCTGCTTTTTATGTCATCCAGTAAAATCGACGCCCGGGTGTCCGCAGGATCCATTTCATAAAACGTCAGCGCGAGAAAAGCCTTTGCCCACGGGTTCATCCGCGCGCGGTAATCATACAGCGCGTTTGGTGCCAGCCCGGTCTGCCCGGAGCGCTGCAGAATAAAGTGCTGGAAAGCCAGGCGGTCCAGCTGCCAGGCTTCAAATCCCTCCGTCGGGCGGAACAGGCTGGCAGCCAGATATTCCTGCGCTTGCCGCTGGAGATTATCATCCACCAGGTAGCCGGCTTCATCCGCCAGGTCGAGGTTCAACAACGCGTAAGCCGTGATGTATGGATTGCTCGGCCATTCAACGGACCAGCCCCATCCCCCCAGATTATCCTGGCTGGCCACTACCTGGTCAACATCCTTAAGGATCTCCTCTTCAAGCTGGCTCAGCTGGAGCGGCGCGTCGGCAGACAGGTTTCTCAACATCCGCGCCGCCGCCAGGTTCGAAAGCATCCTCGATAGAATCGCCTGCGTGTGATTCGTAGGGGTCGACTTCAACGCCTCCAGGTCCTGCAGGATGCTCGCGGAGAGCGATGTTGACAGCTCCACATCCAGGCTCCCACCAGTAGGGATGTAGGATTGGGGCATGGCAATCACTTCAAGCTGCTCTCCCGCCTCATCCAGCAACCCTGAAGTACCGTAAGTCACCGGAGAGGAATAAACATACACCGGAATTTCTCCTTGCGCTGGCCGTGTGGAGTCATTCAGAGATCCCGCCTGGGCATTAAAAATCAATTCGACCGCGGCAACATCCTGGACCACACCCCACCAGTACACAGAAGCCTGGCTTTTGGCGGGCAGTTCAATCTGTTGGACAATCGTGCTTTCATCTTCAGAAACCAGCCCTTTAGCCTGCAGTGAAACCCTGGCCCTTACATCCTCACCCGTATTGTTGTGGACCACAGCCGCCACCCGTGTGCGGTCCCCTGCCACCAGAAAACGAGGCGTCTGCGGCCGGATTAACAATTCTTTGGATACAACCACTTCCTGGGCAGCCTCTCCCACCTTTGTGTCTCGCGTCAGTCCACGCAGGTCAGCCACCCAGGTGGTCAGGTTGTCGGGCAGCATAATATTGACCTGAGCCGTGCCGTCTTCTCCTGTTTCAATTTTTCCATTCCAGTACGCCGTGTCAGGAAAATCTTCCCGGATGGTGGGCATCATATAACCGCTTCCACCGCCGCCCAATCCCGGCGGCAGAAGGGCAATCCGGCGCGCATAGGAAGCCAGCGAGAGACTGTTCAACACGCCCAGGCTTTGAGAGCCATAAAAAGCGTCAGCGATCCCGGCGGAAAGCCCGCCAGCCAGCGCGAGCGTGGCCTTATCCACCACAGCCAGTGAAAACTCACCCACCACCGGATTTCCGGAGGAATCCCTGACCGTCAGAGTGAAATCAACTGCCTCTCCGGGTTTTGCTTCCGTTTTCTCAGGTATGAGGGAAACTTGAAGTTTTTGCTCCGTAGCGGCGACCTTAAGCTCCTGATATCCTTGCCGGAAATCCGGGGTGCCGTCCGGCAGTTTACCCAAAAGGGTGACCGAGACAAATACATTGGGCGCGTCCTCCGCGCTGAGCGGGATCTCAAGGATGTGGCTTGGTTCCGTCAAAGTAATCACTTCTGTCCGCATCACCCGGCTGCGCTCAATTGAAACCAGCGCGAGCGCGCTTTCCGCGAACGGGTTGGGTAAGAAAACGCGGGCTGTATCCCCGGGCTGGTAATCTTCCTGCTCGGTTTCCATCTGGATGTGCTGGTCCGGCAGGTTGGGCCATGCCGCCCCGCTTTCGCCGGACACCCACACATACAACTGCGTTATCGCCCCTTCACCCGCGATCTCGATCTGGTACGAGCCGGGTTCTGGCGGTGTAAACGCCAGCCGGGCCCGGCCTTCGCTATCTGTCACGAAATCCGTACTGCTGACCAGAGCGTACACCGGCTCCTGTGTGGGTCCATTCGGGTTCCAGCTTTCAGTTTCTACTGCCTCCCAGGAGATCTTCTGAAGTTCTGCGCGCAGAACATGGCCACCCGATGTCTTGCCCTGCCAGTCCACCGTCCGCACATTGTATCCCAGCTCTTTACCGGCTTGCCCCGTCCAGCTTTCGGACCGGACGCCGATATAGAAATCCGCTGGGTGCAGCATAGTGGTTGCCCGCGAACTCAGCGTGTATTCGCCTTCAGTCTGAATGCTGGCTTCCAGCGTAAGCAGCTGGTGCTGTTCCACATCCAAACGCCCCAGCTCAGAGATCGGTAGATTGATCTCGAGCGACCCGTTCTCATCCGTTGTACCGTTCCCCTCAATAATGTACACTCCCAAAACTGGGTCAAAGCCCGTCCACCAATAGGGTGTGAGCCATACCGCGCTCTGCTTGCCGGTTGTGTATCCCCCTGGAATGGAGAAATATTCATCCCGCGCGTACAAAACCCAGTTGATATTCACTCCCGCGGCGGCTTCCCCAAAGTAGTATCGGGTGTTAACTTCCGCCTGGATCTCATCCTCCGGCAGGTAATCCGTCCTGGAAAAGGTGATTTCCATCTCTGTTTCAGGACGGCGGTATTCTTCCACCTGAACTAGAAGAGCGGCCTCCGGTATTTCCTCCACCAGCAGGGTATATGTCCCTGGCGGGGAATTTTGAGGGATCTCGATTGAGCCGTCGGCGGTGCCGTATTCTGAGACAGGCAGCGTCATCGTACTGATGGGGAGCTGCTCGCCAATCCGCGCGTTATAAGGGCCCAACAGTTTGACATTGATCTGGCCAAGATCAGATAACACATAGCGGCCATTGTCCGCGTTCCGCAAGACTGTCCGGAAATACAGGGTATGGCCAGGCCGGTAGATCGGACGGTCTGAGTAGATATAAGCAAAGGGTTTTGCCGGTGTGAGGTAGGTAGGTATCCCAAACGACCACCCCGATATCCGGTTGTTCCACAGGGTAGAGGTGAGCGCAAAATCCGGCGCGCCGGGTTCGCCCATGACCGCGAAGTATTCGCGGAAAGTCTCTGTCCCGGGTGGGATGGAGATGACGCACACCCCATCTTCATCTGTCACCCCATTACCGGATAGAACCCCTTCATGGTCCATCAGCCTGACTTCCTGGCCCTCAACCGGGGTCAGGTCACCCAGGTCAACTGCCCACACCACAACCTGGTCGGCGCTCCGCTTCACGCTGAGCTGCACCGGGCTGACAACCGCCAGAAAATTGACTTCAAACGGCTGGTCGCCCTCGCTGGCCTGTGGCAAAAGACGGTAATAGTACAACCCCGCTTCCAGAGGCTTTCCTTCAGGAGTCAACCCCAGGTTCACCGATTCCTGCCGGTTTGGTGTCAGTTCAAGCGGCAATGTCCAGTTCACCCAATCCGGACCGGCAATCAGAGGTTCTGACAGAGAATACGTTCCGGCGTTATACACAAAATCTTCGAGTGAGATGGGCGTGTAGGCCAACTCTACCGCGGCAAGATTGGTGGCCTGGACAGGTAAATCTTTATCCGCGGTGGTCAGGAACAGGGTCGGGCTGCCCACAAGCAGCATCGGGATCGTCAGGGAAGGGTGCGCGGGTGAGGTGGCAACCGGAAAGATGACCTCTCTTCCAAGCGGCACACCCCATCGGTCGCGGATATCCGGCGAGAGGCTGAGCTGGTATTCCATGCTCGGCACAAAATAACCGGAGATAAAAACATTTTGCCTGATGCTGTCCACAAAGACAGACAGATTATCCACCTCAGGGGTAATGCTGATCAGTGAGCCAGGCTCCTGGTTATCCAGTGGGGCGTTAAAGGTCAGTGTCAGAGACGCGAAACCGCCGCTCACGTTCAGCGGCTTGCCGGCTGGCGGATTGGTCATAACAGGGTTAAGGAAACTGATGGTCTGATAATCCCTCTGATAGATGTCCGCCAGCGCCGCGCCGCCCTTAGAGCGGGTCTCTTGGGGCAGAACCAGCGTGTAGGATGTGCTGCGTTCCAGCAGCGCTGCTGGAGTAAACTGCAAAGTGGTTCCGTCTTCATCCCAGGTGATTGTTCCCTCAATCCGGTTTCCCTTTTCATCCTGAAGGGTGAGATTTTGCGCCACACTCTCCGCATCCATCGGCTGGTTAAAGGTCACAGAAAACAGATCATCCAGGAAGATCAGATCGGTATTGTTGGGAGAAACAGAAACTACCTCAAGCAGTGCGGTGGTAAACTGCCAGGCGCCCCTTTCCCCCTCCAGCGAGAGAGGCATCCCAGCCAGGCTTTTCAAATCTGCCGCCAGGGTGAGGGTATAAGCCGTTCCGCCCGCTAAAGGCGGATCAGGATAGAAAACATACGTGCTGGTGTTGCGCCATTCGCCCGCGCCTGGCGCGGCCGGTGAGAGGCTGAAAGCGGGCTGCTGATCTGCCCCCTCGTCGCTCAGCGGTACAACCGGCTGGTTAAAGGTAACCGCCACCGGCGCCGCCGGGTTAACCTCCACTGCCTCCGCGCCCGGGAACCGGTCAATCAGTTTAAGTTCTTCGGGGGTTTTGTAATTTAGTTCAAGCGGGGCCAGCAGGTCCAGCCCATTGGCTGCGCTGGCTTCATCGCTGATCTGTACAGAAAACCGCGAATCTGGCTGCGCCGCGGGGTCTGGATAAACGCGAAGCACAGTATCGCTCTCCCAGCTCAAAGATCCGCTGGCTGGCGGCTGGAATTCAAGCGCCGCCTCCACCGAATCGCGGTCCATCGGCTCGCTGAAAGTGACCGCGAAGCCCTCTGCCGGTGAAACCACACTACCGGGCGCTGGCCACACCTCCGAGAGCGCGGGCGGCAAAGGCGCCTGCGTCGCGGTGGGGGTGGGTTCCACTACAGCCTGCGAAAGCGCCGTGGGGAGGGCGGGTGTAATGCCGGGTACACTTTGAACAGCGGGGTTTTCAACATTGGACAACCGGCAGGATACACTGACGATCAGAAACACACCAATTGCGATACGCCAGGCAAACCCTGAACCAGGCCGGCCAATCCTATTGATTTTTTGATTGGAGGAAACCATATTCTTTCTCCTGAGCTGGCAGAACAACGGGTTTATAGTTCGATTATAGCGGATTCCAGCCGGGTATGCGCTGGTTGAATCAACGTGTATCAGGGTTTTTAATGATTCTATCCCGTCGTCTGCCGCGTCTTGTTGAAGCGCAGGGCGAAAGCACGCCTGCCGGGGCATCTCTATGGAGTCCTAGCAATCTCACCCGCAATGGATGAGTAACTTTCTCATTTCACGGTGTTTAACCATGCGGATTTACCGGCTTAAGGTTATACTATTCCCACATCACAACAAGGAGCAATGACGAGATGAAACGAGCAGTGAGCATCAGCATAGGTTCTTCCTCGCGGGATAAAACGGTTGAAATTGAGCTGCTGGGAGAAACAGTCCGGCTGGAGCGGATTGGCACCGACGGCGACATGGAAAAAGCTGCCAGTTTGTATCGCGACCTGGATGGAAAAGTGGATGCTTTTGGGGTGGGCGGGGCCGTTCTCGGCCTGATGCTGGATGACAAATGGTACACCCTGCAATCCGTCCAATCCTTGATCCGCGACGTACGCCAGACCCCGGTGGTGGATGGCACCGGCCTTAAAATGACTCTGGAGCGCAAAGCCGCTGGCGTTGTCGACGAGCGGTTAAGCGGCCAGCTCGAAAACCGGACAGCGCTCCTCATCAGCGGGGTTGACCGGTATGGTCTGTCGCGATCCTTCATGGACGCGGGATACGATTGCGTGATCGGCGACCTCATGTTTACCATTGGGCTGCCCATCCCCCTGCGTACAGACCGCAGCCTGAAACGGATCGCCAATATGCTCATTCCGGTACTGGGGCGCGTTCCTTTTGAATGGCTGTACCCAACCGGCGAGAAACAGGAGACCCGGACGCCAAAATTCTCAAACTACTTTAACTGGGCTTCGGTCATTGCTGGAGACTGTCATTACATTACCCACTACATGCCAGACGACATGCACGGAAAGATTATCGTTACCAACACCACCACCCAAACCGATCGCGATCTGCTGCGCGGTTGTGGGGTCAGGCACCTTGTGACCACCACGCCGGTATTCGACGGCCGCAGTTTCGGCACCAATATGATGGAAGCGGCTATTATCGCGGCCGTTGGGCGCACAGAACCGGTGGACTACAACCATGCCAGCCAGTACCTGAGCTGGATGGCACAAATGGTTGATGAATTGAAGATGAGCCCACAGTTTCAGGAGCTTTAACATGGACGCGATCGTAACCGCCGGGGGAACCCCCGAACCAGGCGACCCGCTTTACCCGCTAACCGGTGACCAGCCGAAAGCCCTGCTGGATGTGGCCGGCAAGCCCATGATCCAGTGGGTATTGGACGCGCTGGCCGGCTCCAACCGGGTTGGTCGGGTCATTGTGGCCGGACTGCCTGAAGATGCGCCGCTGGTATTTCCACGCTCTCTGACCATCCTGCCCGACCAGGGCTCCATGCTCGACAACATTCAGGCCGCGGTTCCGTTTCTGGCGCCCTTCCACCAGCCGGAAGACTTCATTCTCACCATTTCATCAGATATCCCCACTATTACAACTCGCCACGTGGATTGGGTTATCGAAGAAGTGGAACGATCCGACCAGGAAGTGTTTTACGCGGCAATTACCCGCCAGACGATGGAACAGCGCTTTCCCGGTTCCAATCGCACCTACCTGAAATTAAAAGGCCAGGAACTGTGTGGCGGGGATTTCAACGCGCTGCGCTTAAAATTGATCGCAGGCGAACATCCCTTATGGAGAAAGATCGCAGAAGCCAGAAAAAGCCCCCTCAAACAGGCCTCGCTCCTGGGTATCGATACCCTTCTCCTTGTACTCCTTAAACGGTTGACTCTGGAACAGGCCGCCATAAAACTTGGCGCGAAGCTGGGGGTTACCGCCAGAGCGGTGCTCAGCCCCTTCCCGGAGTTGGGGATGGATGTGGATAAACCTTACCAACTGGATCTGGTTCGCGCGCATCTGGCGGGACAGGTATAATTATCTGGCTTATGGAAAACCTGGCTCAACTCGATGCGCGACTGACGAACTCACTGCGATTGCGTTCTGAACACCCTGTCTGGCACCGGATATTCTCTTTTTTTGCCCATTCCGGTGACTCCTGGTTCTGGCTGGCCGGATTGGGGCTGATCTGGTTGTTTGGAAAAACAGAATGGCACAACAAAGCGGCTTTTATTGGGGTTGTGCTGGTGATCGAATCAGCTCTGGTGCTGGTGCTCAAGTTCGCCGTCCGCCGCCGCCGTCCCGAAGGGGAATGGGGCGCGATTTACCGCAATACCGACCCACATTCCTTTCCATCAGGCCATGCCTCCCGGGCCGCCCTGCTGGCTGTTCTGGCGCTGGGCTTGGGTCCCGCCTGGTTTGGTTGGCTGCTCCTCATCTGGGCGCCGCTGGTCAGCCTGGCACGGGTTACGATGGGGGTTCATTATCTGTCGGATGTGCTGGCTGGTTTTGTGCTTGGTTCCCTGATCGGACTGGCAGCCCTGCAAATCCAACCCTGGATCTTTTCCCTCCCACTGATTTTCAAATAAACCAATTGAACTCGATGGCTTACAGCGTGAAGCACCCTCCAATACTACAATTGGATGGATGCTTCAGATGAATTAAATTGCAGGTCAATTTATTTTGGCCGTTTGAAAATAAACGTGCTCACGTCTCCGGCTGTCAACGTATCCACCAATTCCCAGCCTTCTTTGCCGTTATCCGCCAGGAAATTGTTGATTTGCGAAGCGTCACCATTCTTCACCCGGGTGCAGATGACATCTCCACTTTGCCGGTCAACGCCGCATTTTGCGGCTACCGTCCGGTATTGCCACAAGGCGTAATCACCTTCTGGCTCACTGATCACTTCGCCATCTTCGCTGATCACTACTTTGCTATCAGCATCTTTATCTTTCGGTTTGCAGCTCGACAGGATCAGGAAAGCTGCCACGATAACCAGAGACAATGAAATGATCAGGGGAAGAAACTTCTTTACATGGATCCGGATTTCCTCTTTCATTTTAGAATTGATATTCATTTTGACCATCCTTATTTAACACAATAGATTGACGTCTGCAGCATTAAGTTGCAAGAAAACTGCCAGGGTGTTGTGGTCCGGATCAAAAAGAGGAATTCGCCGGGAATTTCTGGATTTGCGGAAAATGAAAATTAGTGAACTGAAACGCAACTCAGGATAAAGCCGGTGCCATCGCGGCCCGGCGGAATCTCCCTCACTGCCTCAGCCCGGCTGATTGCGCGGTCCCGGGTTGATAACACAAAATAACAAAGATCTAGAATAGCGCGCGTTGAATGAGTCTCTGCCCGGCGCGGTCCGGGGCAGAAAGCATATAAAGACTGCCGCTCCGGGGATCCCTCACAGAGTGGATCAACCTGCCGGCTATCCGGCAGGTGTGCGGCGCGTGAACACTGAACAGAAATCGGGTGGGCAAACGCTGGGTTGTATTCCGGAAAGCATGGTGCGAAAGAGGCGCCAACCCCCAGGTGGCTCTGGCCCGGTTGCATCGCTTCAAATTCTCAGCGTTCAATCGAACTGCTCCATTCTCCATGACCACGCCAAATTCACGGCAGGGTGAAGGACGGTTCGCGTAAATTGCGCAGCGCACTGATTCGCCGATTTTGCCTTCCAACGCAGCGCAATACGGCTTTTTTTGATTGGTTCCCTTCATGCATTGCCGGAAACCTGTCAATTTTTCGGTAAATTCGTGTGGAACACTGCCCTCAGGGTCAAGGTCCGTTTCCCCCCAATAGAAAGAAACCCTGAAAAAAGCGCAACACGCCCCACATTTCAAACAAGGATTCTCATGGCTCATCATTTCCTATATATATTCCCTTTAGCTTCGTCTGTCAATGGGCAGTATAATCAATTGAGGTCGCCCGCTGGAATAATCAAGAACCAACTGTGTTTGAATGCAGTATCAAATCTTATCGCGAGCCGCGCGCGGCAGCTTCCCCACCCGCCATCGATCAGAAACCTGTTGGTTCACCGCCCCGCAGGCTGTTCCCCACGATAAACCGTTGCCCGGCCCGGATCAGACTCCCGTCAGGCCAATCCGCAGGATCTAATTAAAATGAAAGCAGGTCTCCATTTAAAGACCTGCTTTCAAAAGCCTCCCCCCCGAATAAAGTGGGGTAGCGCTATTTTTTCGGTTTTTTCGTTGGTTTAATGAGTTCTTCCTTTGGCTCTTTGGTCGGTTTGGGTTCCTTGGTCGGTTTGGGCACTTTGGTGGGTTTAGGGTCCAGCAGTGCCTTGATCTGCCCCCATCCCATTCCGGATTCACGCAAAGCGAAGATCTCTTCCACCGACATGCCGCTTTCCTGGCTCAGGGTGTAAACCAGATCAATTTCACCAAACCCATTCTTTTTGCAGAACCAGCCCATGATCTCCTGGTAAGAGACGTTATATTTTTCAGACAGTTTGATGCCATCTGGATGGTGATCCGTGTTGCCGGTGCAATAGTACTCAAAAACTTCCTCGGTCGGCACAGGTGTGTCGGAAGGTACCACCGTTTCGGTTTGTTCCGGAGAAGGTGTAAGTGTCGATGTTTCTTCGGGTGTCGCGGTATCAGTCCCTTCTGGGGTTTCTGTGTCGCCAACCGCTTTACCTTTGCCGTCTTCATCCAACAGCTCTATTTCTTTGGCCACCCAGCGCTGGTCTCCCAGGACAACAAAGTTTACTGATACTACATTGCCAATGACAGGAGCGCCCTCAAATTCTGTCTCCTCGTCAAGCCAGATCGTGGTGTTTCCGATAACCCAATAATCGCTTCCAACTGCCGTCACTTCTCCGGTCAGTTTTGCCTTCTCGTGTTTGTTCTTCGGTATATCAATCCGGTCAGCGAGGAAAGTGCCATCCTCCAGGATGCGCCCCCTGGCAAGAACCGGGTCGCCCAACTGGAAATCCTGTAAGACCAGTGTGTTTGGGGTAACGGTGAACTGCACGCCGGCCACTGTCCATTGTTCTTCCATCGAAGTTAATCGACCCAGAACAGAGAACTGGTAGGCGGGTTTTTCCAGCGCCTGGCCTTTCCGGACGGTTGTGGCCTGTCCTGAAGTCAGGTAAACTTGCGCGTTATCCTGAACAACCTGTACTTTACCGGTATCAACCGAGACCATGGCCTGTTTATCCCGGTCAACATTGACACCAAACAGGGTGCCGTGTACATTCACCTGGCCAAAAGGTGTTACCACTCCAAAAAAGCTTTTTTGCCCCCGCAGCGGGATAACACTGTGATGCGTTTCGCCGGCCAGCTGGTTAAACGAAATCTTCAGTGATTTATTCCACCCGCCATCCAGGGTGGATAAGACCAGATCTACATCTTCGCCCAGGACCGTTCTGCTGCCCTCAAAAAACACCAGCGCGGCACCCGAGTCGGTGAATGTGCGGACACGATCACCTTCTTTGACCACATCTCCATCTTCCAGTAAAACCCATTCAGCATTAGCATTGGAAGAAGCGACCTCCACCACACCGGTCACATCCACCACCGTCGCGCGGTGCGCGTCCCGCGGGCCAGCCAGCCAGATTCCAGCTCCACCAACCAAAACGGCGAACAACGCCAGGGCGGCAAACGCACCAGCCCACACCCACCGCCATCCCCTGCCGGACACCGGAGCGGATTTTCCAGAAACTCTGTTCTGCTCAGATCGGGGTTGAATACTTTTTTGAAGTTCGTTCATCACCGCCCGTTTTTGCAGGTCGACCGTCTCAGAGCACATTTGGGGTTGGTCCAGGTTCCGAATAGCGCAAACCAGCTCCAAAAGCTGCCTTTCATCCTCCTCCGGAGTTACCGCTGAGGAAGGATTTGAGGAGATGCTGTCCAGAGACTGCCCCTTTTCAATTTCCGCGATGAGTTGCTCCAAGAGATCCTCTTTACGCATCATAGGAAACCTCCCAACGATCCAGCACCTCTCTCAGTGCGAGCAACCCACGCCTCTGCAGCCCCTTTACCGCGTCCTCACTTTTGTTAAGCGTTCCGGCAACCTGGGCGATAGGCAATCCAGCAATAAACCGCAGGATGATGACGCTGCGTTGATCTTCATTGATTTTTTGCAATCCCTTTAACAGCGTTTCTTCTGTCATCTTTTTCGACACCTCAGAAAGTACGCTTTCTGTATCCCTGGTGAGATCTTCGTTAATTGGAACTTCTGGATGAACCTGGGTCTTTCGATAATAATCAATGATGCTGTTATGAGCGATCCGGAACAACCAGCCCTGGAAATTTCCATTCTTGACCTGAAAATCTGAAATCTTCTGCACCATTTTCAAAAAAACTTCAGAGGTTATATCTTCAGCTACGCCCTGGTTCCCAGTACGGTAATACACATATCGAAAAATTTGTTGATGGTATCGCTCATACAATTCACCAGCAGCAATTTCACTACCCTGGCGCGCACGAAGAACTAGTTCTTGGTCTTCAAAAACTGGCATCTGCTTCCTCAGGAAACTGTACACACAATGTGTATACATCATTAATAACGAACAACTCATCAAAAAGTGTCGAAAACATAGCAAACCTGCCTTATATTCACTATTCTAACATCAGATCAGCAGTTATTCACACAATAATGGATCAATTTATCGGGGTTGCTCTGCGGCATTCTCCATCCGGAACGTTCAGGCGCTGCCCTCTTTCCTGCCATTCGAACCGCCCGACGTCTTTTCGCGCTTCTTACGATCCTGTATTCCTGATGACGGGAGGGTATCGCGTTCAATCCAATGACAAACAGAGGATGATTGCAAAGAGAGCGGCAGACCTTGTTGTGTAGCTGCGAACCCCCGGATGATTATCCGGAGGTGTGGCAACCTCGCCCAAATATTCCGGATTGCGCCGTCTGTTCTGGTGATGACCGATTCCTTTCTGCCAGGGCTTGAACTTGTTTTCACTGGTTGGAAATTGTTTCCCCTTTGAAACCTTTTTACACATCCTTATTTTGTCTTGACAATCTCCGCGGCAGACTCTATGATTGGATTCCGGTGATCGTAAACCATTCCACTTCACAGCGAATCCTTCGCAAAGGGAGCGTTCAATCTTGGAAAACTCCGTCATTCTGCCTTTTAACAGTCCTCAGGCTGTCCTTCACAATGTGGGCGGTAAGGGCGCCAACCTTTCCTTTTTAACCGCTTCTGGCTTTCCCATTCCTCCAGGCTTTCTGCTTTCAACCCAGGCTTATGACCGATTTGTTCGGACAAATGATCTGGAAGAATGGATCCTGCAAACAGCCAATGCAGTAAAAATAGATGATTTGCCGGCTCTCGAAGAAACCGCTCAGACCATCCGGGCGCGCTTCTCCACTGGAAGAATGCCTCCTGAGCTGGCGGCTGCTATCCTGGACGCTCACGCTCAACTGGGAAGGATGCCGGTGGCAGTGCGTTCCTCCGCCACAGCGGAAGACTTGCCGGGGATGTCGTTTGCCGGGCAGCAGGATACGTATCTGAACATTCTGGAGGGAGATGCCCTTCTGAAAGCGGTGGTAGACTGCTGGAGCAGCCTGTGGACCGCCCGCGCGATCGGATACCGGACCCGCAACCATATTCCTCATCGCGGTGTGGCTCTGGCTGTGGTAATTCAGAGAATGGTCCAAGCCGAGTCCTCCGGGGTCATGTTTACCGCCAACCCACTGAGTGGTGCGCGTACGGAAACGGTGATCGATGCCACGCTCGGGTTGGGAGAAGCGCTGGTCAGCGGGCAGGTGGAACCAGACCATTATGTGGTCAGAAATCCTGAGTACCAGATCATCAGCAAAACCCTGGGCGCCAAAGCCATCGCGATCCGCGGCCAGGCTCAAGGTGGGGTGTTTCTGGAGGAAATCCAGGCTGCCAATCAGCAGGCCATCTCAGACACACAGATCGTGGAACTGGCTCACCTGGGTAAACGGGTGGCTGCGGCTTACGCTTTCCCACAGGACATCGAATGGGCGATTGCTGGGGGTCAGATTTATATCCTGCAATCGCGCCCGATCACCTCATTATTTCCTGTCCCCGAAGAGATGGAGGCGCATCCCCTGCAGGTCATGTTTTCCTTTGGTGCCGTCCAGGGTATGCTGGACCCGATGACCCCTCTTGGGCGCGATGTAATCCGTCTGATTTTCGCGGGTGGCGCCAGTCTTTTCGGTTTCCAGGACACTTACCAGACTCAGCGGGTCATCAAAATTGCCGGTGAACGCCTGTGGGGGAACCTGACCAGCATTCTGCGCCACCCCATTGGACACCGGATGATCTTCAAACTATTCCCCGTGATAGATCCAGGCAGTATCCCAACATTGAAGGAGTTGTCCGGAGAGCCTGGACTGGAAGCTGGTGAGGGACGTTTGCGCTGGAGCACTTTCCGGCGGATCGCCCGGTTCATGATTCCCATGCTGGTCAGCTTTCTTACACACCTGCTTGCTCCACAAAAGAAATTGGCTGCGTTCAATCAAATATCCAACACCAAACTTGCCGGATTTGAGGAACGGTTAAAACCCGATCCGGAAGAGGCCCAATCCCTGACGCGCGCTGCCGCTCTGGTACGCGAAATGCGCTCCGCGTTCATCTTTGCGGTTCCCAACATGCTCCCGGGTATCATGGCCGGTATGATACCCATCATGTTGCTGGACCGGATGGCCAAACGCCTGACCGGCTCCGGCGTCCTGGCCATGGAGATCACTCGCGGGATGCCCAATAATGTTACCACCGAGATGGACCTTTCCCTGTGGCAGACCGCGTCCGCGATCCGCTCAGACCCGTCCGCCCGGCGCCACTTACTGAACGGCAATCCCGAAATTCTGGCCCAGCAATACCTCGATGGGCAGCTCCCTGAAACGACTCAAACAGCGCTCGGGCAGTTCCTGGAGCGCTACGGCATGCGCGGAGTCGCGGAGATCGACCTCGGCCGGGCGCGCTGGCGTGAGAACCCGACCCCGATCATGCAGGCGCTGCGCAGCTATTTGCAGATCGAGGACGAGTCCCAGGCCCCCGATGCCGTCTTCCGGCGTGGGGTAGCGGCGGCACAATCGGCCATCGCCGATCTGGAAAACGCCGCCCGTAAAAGCTTCGGCGGCTGCCTGAAAGCGCGTCTGGTCAGGGCGGCTGCCCGGCGAGTGCGGACCTTTGCCGGACTGCGTGAAAGTCCCAAATTCTACATCGTCAGGATGATGGGCCTGATCCGCCAGGAGCTGCTCAAAAGTGGACAGGCGCTCGTTCGTGAAGGCCTGCTTTCGCGGCAAGATGATGTCTTTTTCTTAAGCCTGGAAGAACTGGAAGCCCTTGCCGCTGGAGAACCGCGGGATTGGGCAGGCCTGGTCGCCGCGCACCGGACCTCCTTTGAACGGGAGATGCTCCGGCGACAGATCCCGCGTTTGTTGTTAAGCGATGGGCGCGCTTTCTACGAAGGCATAACCAGCCTGGAAGATCAGGAAGGCGAATTGAGAGGCAGCCCGGTTTCCCCCGGCCTGGTCGAAGGTCTGGTGCGGGTAGTGCTGGATCCGCACAACGCCAACCTGGCGCCCGGAGAGATCCTGGTTTGTCCCGGCACAGATCCGGCCTGGACGCCGCTGTTCCTGGCGGCCGGCGGCTTGGTGATGGAGGTGGGCGGGATGATGACCCATGGCGCGATTGTCGCCCGCGAGTACGGCATTCCTGCTGTGGTGGGGGTGGACAGGGCTACCACCCGCTTGCGCACCGGCCAGCGCGTCCGGGTGGACGGCACCAGCGGGCAGATCCTGCTGGTCGAGAGTGAACCAGCACCAGATCACGCGACTTAAGGGTGAAACACGGAAGAGGCGTTTTTCTTCCTTATTAAATTACCTTAGCACCTCCAAGTCCGAGCAGCTTTGTGTTAATCCGTAAAATTAGAAGTCGAGCCTCACAAAGCGCTGCCATCTCAAAACCGCGCTCCGTGGTACAATCCTCAAAATCCTCACCCCGCGGAGAAACCCGATGAAAATCCAACCCTTCCAGCTTGAACGTTATTTCGCTCAATACGAATTCAGCGCCCCCTACCTGCTGAGCCCTTCTGACTGCGAGCCCTTCACCCTGGCCGAGCTGCTGGCCCTTGCTGACCCCAAAACCCGCCGCCTGTGGGACGACCTGTGGCTGGGCTATACCGAATCCCGCGGCCTGCCAGCACTGCGTGCGGAAGCCGCCACCCTGTACGAGCACATCACAGCGGACGATTTGCTGATTCTGACCCCCGAAGAGGGCATCTTTATCGCCATGAACGTCCTGCTGAAACCCGGCGACCACGTCGTCGCCACCTTCCCCGGTTACCAGTCGCTGTACCAGATCGCCGAATCGATGGGCTGCAAAGTATCGCGCTGGATGCCGCGCGAGGACAACGGGCAGCAGCGGTTCGACATCGATGAGCTGGAAACCCTGCTGCGGGAAGATACCCGGCTGGTGGTGATCAACTTCCCCCATAACCCGACCGGCGCTCTCCCTTCGCAGGAAGAATACCGCCGCCTGCTGGCGCTGGTCGAGGCTCGCGGGCTGTACGTTTTCTCCGATGAGATGTACCGCTTCCTGGAATACGACCCACGCAACCGCCTGCCCTCCGCCTGCGACCTGTACCCCAACGCGGTTTCCCTGTTTGGAGTCTCCAAGTCCTTCGCCCTGCCGGGGCTGCGGATCGGCTGGCTGGCCACGCAGAACACGGACCTGATGACACAGCTCGCCAACTTCAAAGACTACACCACCATCTGCTCCAGCGCGCCCAGTGAGGTGCTGGCACTGATGGCGCTGCGCAGCCGGGAGCAGGTCTTCCAGCGCAACCTCAGCATCATCCGCGCCAATCTGGACATACTGGATGCGTTCTTTGCCCGCCACGCGGAGACCTTCCGCTGGGCTCGCCCCAAGGCCGGGACAATCGCCTTTCCGCGATATCGCGGTTCGCAGGGCGTGGACGCCTTCTGCGCCGACCTGGTGGAACGCAAAGGCGTCATGCTGGTGCCTGCCAGCGTGTTTGACCTACCCGGGCAGAACTTTCGCCTGGGATTCGGACGCCGCAATCTGCCGAAGGCACTGGCCCAACTGGAAGAATATCTTAGCGCGCTCTGATCGCGCCTCGCACTTCATCTACCCCAAAGAAAAACACAGGAGACGGGATTCATCCTTCTCCTGTGCTGTTTCAAACTTTACCGTAATAACTCATTCCAGGTTATGCCTCAGTTCCCTCATCCGGTTCAGGCATTTCAACCACTTCAGCATCCGCATCCGCGTCTGCGTCCGGCTCGGGCAGGCCAGCAATCCGTGTGCCCTCCAGGACCTCACCGGAGCGCAGCTCGCGGTAGGTCAGGGTCCACACGGTGGAGACATAGGTCTCTTTCAGGCCGCTCAGGAACAGCATCGGCAGGCCCATCACCAGCATCAAGATTGGCAGGCCAACCACTCCCCCGGCGATCCACGGAGTCGCGCCGCTGGTGAACGCTCGCATTAGCGCCCCAACCGAAAGCCCCACACCACCACCCAGCAGAGCGCCCACTGCCAGCAGCAGCAGCCCCAACGGGATAGTGAGAATGGCATAACCAATCTGCACACCTACCATGATCAGCCACATGATGCCGATATCTTTCAAATTGCGCCGCACAAGGGCGAAGCCTTCGCGGATCGCGTCGAACACCCCTTTATCCTCCAGCACGCAGGTCCGCCAGAAAAAGCGTTCCAGAATACCGATCGCCACAGAGATCAGGATAATCGCCATAATCGCCAGGAAAAACAGGCCAATGGTAGCGATCACCGAGATGACTCCGGCTGGTGACTCAATGCTGTTGATGAAAAGCAGCACTGGGACAGCAGAGATCAGCACCAGCAGAATAAAGGCGATCACTGTTGGAATAGTAATCACCAGGTTCATCAGGAACAGCCGCCAGGCTGCCCGCGACCATCCCAACCGGAAACCCTGCTTGAACTTGAGCTGCTCGCCGGTCTCTTCCGTGTGGTCTACCATGCGGATCAGCGATACCTCACTGACCCAGCGCGCGATCCGGGAAATAACAAACAGGATGAAACCAAGACACAACAGGGCAATGATCACCGGAAATACATTGGGGATAAATTTTCCAAAACCAGAATCGACTAACTGCTCGATTCCTTTACCAAACGCTTCAAAACCCTCGCGAATACCCTCCGGCAGTTGATCGGGGTCATCAAAGTGGTATTCAAACATCGAACCAGGATTGCCAGCCCCGCTGTTGGCGGCATTTGAACCGCCGCCGCTGCCCCCACCGGTCGCGGTGAGCGCCAAAATAATCCCAAAGATCCACAGCGCGCGATAGCGCCACAGGATGTTCCAGGCTCGTTTTAAGATATTAATGTGATCCATTTTTTTACTCCTTTTTCATTCAACCGCGTGAACGCGCGGTGATGGTTTCCAGTTTTTGATGGTGGCTCCGCCGCGCCACCCAGGAGGCCAGCCAGCTCAGATAGAGCGCGCTCAGGGCCAGCATCGCCAGCAGCCCGCCAATCCCGCTTAACCCCAGCGGGCAGATGCCTGTCAGACCGCACGCCAGCGACCGGACCAGCGTCTCAATATCCAGCGTCAGGAGGCTTCGCGGTGAAGCCCAGCCCGACACGGCGAACAGGTCAGCCAATACGCTGTCTGGCGCCAGCCGCAGCGCGGCGGTGGCCAGCCAACCCACCAGGTGGGTCGTCAGCAGGAAGGACAGCGCCCCCAGAAGCGCCGCGGGGGTCAGATACCACCCGATCCGCAGGACTCTACCCCACAGGGTTGGCGTCGGGCGGGCGGGGATCCGCCTGTTTACTTCAGCCTCAAACTGGGCCGCAGGTTTTAGCCCGGCTGGCGCGGGGCTTTCGGCCAGCAGCACCGAGAGGGATTCCAGCCGTGTCAGATCAGCCCGACAGTCCGCGCAGCTTTTCAGGTGAGCTTCCACCCGCTCCAATTGCGAGCCGCGCAGCTCGCCATCATGATAAGCCTCCAGCAACTGCGTAATGTGTTCGTTCATAATCCCTCCCGCGCCAATTCAATCTCTTCAGACAGCATCTCCAACAGACGTTTGCGGGCGTAGCTCAACCGGGACATCACCGTCCCTAGCGGAATATCGAGTGTGCCAGCGATCTCCTGGTACGACAGGCCTTCATACTCCCGCAGCACCAGCACCACACGGCTGGCTTCCGGCAGTTCCAGCACAGCCCGGCGAACCCGTTCGGAGCGTTGGCCCTGTTCCACCCGTTCCTCCGGCGCCACGCCGGGGGCTGGAAGCTCAATCTCCTCCGGGTTCAGGGTTTCCCGCTCGCGCCGCAGGTCGTCCAGCGCGGAATTGGTGGCGATGCGGTACACCCAGTTGCGGAAGGAAGAGCCGGGACGGAACCGGGAAAGATGCTGCCAGGCTTTCAGAAAAGCCATCTGAGCCGCGTCTTCCGCCAGGTGAGCGTCGCCGCACATGCGGTACACCACATTGACAACACCCTGCCGGTGGCTGTGAACCAGCGCGCCAAACGCCTGGCGGTCTCCTCGCTGGGCTTTGCGTACCCAGTCCAGTTCCTGCTGGTCCGCTGTCCTTTCTGAATCCAACGCTTTTTCCTTTCTAATGAGTTAACGAAATTCGATAGCTTTTTATTCGAAAAACAGATCACGATTCAGGGGTGAATTCATTGTAGCAAACTCACCGGGCGCTGCCACCCCCCGCATGGGCAGGCTGGCACGTACCCGGTGGGATAGAATCGCCGCGTTCCGCCGTGGTGAAAGCCCTGAACCAATCGGGAGAAAGATACCGGCATCCTCCAAAACGGTTTGACGGATGCGCGAAAGCACTGTATCATCTCATTATGTGGCGCGAAGGCCGCGCCCATTCCCTCAGGCCTATGAAACCACCCGGACACACAACCCATCTCAAAGCCGTCCTGCAGGCCCTGCTGGTGACCTTCCTGTGGTCCACCTCCCAGATCCTGGTCAAGTTCGGCCTGGCCGATATCCCCGCGCTGACCTTCGCAGGGCTGCGCTATGTTTTGGCTTTCCTAGCCCTGCTGCCGGTTGCCATCCGCGCCGGTGCCTTCCGCGAGCTGAAAGGCCAGCCCCAACGCAAATGGTTTCAGTTGGTGGTGCTGGGACTGCTGTACTACGCGGTCACTCAGGGCATGATCTTCGTCAGTCTAGTATACCTGCCTGTGGTCACCCTCAGTCTGGTGCTTTCCTTTACCAGCATCCTGGTGGCGCTGCTCGGGATTGCCTTCCTGCGGGAGCGCCCCACCCCGCTGCAGTGGGCCGGGACAGCGCTCTATCTGGCCGGGGTGGGCGTGTATTTCTACCCGGCCGCGCTGCCGCACGGCGCACGTTTGGGCCTGATCGCCGCGGGTATCGGACTGATCGCCAACACAACCTCCTCCCTGATGGGCCGCTCGGTCAACCGGGAGGGCAGTTTCTCCCCGCTGACGGTAACCGTGGTGGGGATGGGGGCCGGCGGGGTCGCCTTGCTGGGCAGCGGCGTGGCGCTTCAAGGCCTGCCAGAGCTGAGCCTGACCAACTGGGTCATTGTCGTCTGGCTGGCAGTTGTCAACAGCGCCTTCGCCTTCACCCTGTGGAACCACACCCTGCGCACCCTGACCGCCATGGAGTCCAGCATCCTCAACAATACCATGATCTTCCAGGTGGCCTTGCTGGCGTGGGTCTTTCTGGCCGAAGCCCTCACGCCCCGGCAGATCGCTGGCATCCTCCTGGCCGGGGCTGGCGCGCTGGTGGTCCAGCTCCGGCGCGCCCCGGGCACAAAACGTCCCTGAGCCGCCCCCCAAACCGTACGCAGCGCTTTCAACCACTTCGCAGGACATGCCCGCGTTCCTGTCCACAATTCCATCCGGTTTGACTTTTCACCCACCAAAATCCTGTACCGGTCTCCAATATTAAGGGGATATAAGAGTATCCTAAATGTTTCCTAAGAATCGCATACAGAATATTGAATTAGCCTTTAATTCATCATATAATTCAACTATCACAAACCCTCTACAAAGAGGCATCGCTTACAGGTTTACAAGGAGCAAACATGACAATCCATTTATTGGTAATTTCGATAATCGCAGCAGTCGCGGGGTTTGTGGCCGTAACCATACAGACAACACCGGAGCAGCAGCCGGTGAAAGTGAAATCGGAAGAACCCCTGCGTAAACGACAACGTCGTTAGGCCTATCGCGGCTGGCTCAAAATCCAATTTTTATCTCTGTCTACCTTAGAAGCAAATCCGCCATCCATTCGGGTGGCGGGTTTGTTTAAGCAGTTTAGCGGAGAAGCCCATGTATTCACAGGTACCGGTGGACTGAGGGCTGGGCGCATCCCATGCTTTCCACTACCACCCCGGCGCTCACAAGCAGCCAACCAGCGCGTATCATTCCGGCGACCGCCCCCCTGCATGTCGTTTCGACGATCGAAGCCCCCCTGCATGTCATTTCGACGACCGGAGGGAGGAGAAATCTTTACTTCCCTTCCCGAGAAGCTGTACTTGCTCCTACAAACACTGTCACCCAGTTTCTCAAAGATTTCTCACTGCGTTCGAAATGACAGCGTGCCTGGCGGCTTTGCGAGAGACAAAACACTGCGCCCCATGCCCCCACCCTGCACATCGTCCGCCAAACCTGCCCAAACTCTGATAGAATCTCATCACAGGTAAACAATGAACCAACCCAAAGACAGCGAACAGACCCGCGGTCACAACCGCTGGAAAGAAAACAAAAAATTCACCCCCGAAAAGCTGGAAGCGGCCCGTCTGGCATTGGAGGAAGTGCGCCAGGGTGTCAGCCCGCTGGAAGCCCTGCGGCACAACCCCTTGCCGAGCGGCGGCCACGCTTCCAAATCGGTCATGGTGGCGGTCTACCGCCAGCTGGTCGCCGACGGCGAGCTGGAAGACGACCCGGCCCTGCTGCGCCGCATCCGCATGAAGCCCAGCCGCACCCTTTCCGGGGTAACCACCGTCACCGTCCTCACCAAACCTTATCCCTGCCCCGGCCAGTGCATCTTCTGCCCGGACGAGGCCCGAATGCCCAAGAGCTATCTGGCAGATGAACCGGGCGCCGCCCGCGCCGTGCAGAACGATTTCGACCCCTACGATCAGGTACGCAGCCGTCTCGACACCTATGAGGCCGTGGGGCACCCCACCGACAAGATCGAACTGCTCATCCTGGGTGGCACCTGGAGCGCCTACCCCGCCAGCTACAAGGAATGGTTTCTGCGGCGCTGCTTCGACGCGATGAACGAGGTTGAGACTGCCACCCTCGAAGAAGCCCACCGCGTCAACGAGACCGCCCCTCACCGCAATGTGGGTCTGGTGATAGAGACCCGCCCGGACGAGATCACCTCCGCCGAGCTGCGCGACCTGCGCCGCATGGGCGTCACCAAAGTGCAGATGGGCGCGCAGAGCCTGGATGATACCATTCTGGCCCAAAACCAGCGCGGCCACACCGCCGCCGACACTTTGCGCGCCACCACCCTGCTGCGCGCTGCGGGTTTCAAGATCGTCCTGCATTGGATGCCCAACCTGCTGGGCGCGACCCCTGATTCCGACCGGGAAGATTTCGCCCGTTTGTGGCGCTCCGCCGCCGAGGGGTTGGGCTACGCCCCCGACGAGATGAAAATCTACCCCACCCAACTGCTGGAAACCGCCGAGCTGTACCGCTATTGGCAGCGCGGAGAATACCACCCCTACGACACAGAGACCCTCATCAACCTGGTTGCCGACCTCAAACCCACCATCCCACCCTACTGCCGGGTCAATCGCATCATCCGCGACATCCCCTCGACTCACGTTGTGGAGGGCAACAAACGCACCAACCTGCGGATGGACGCATTGGCAGAGGTCAAGCGCCGCGGCCAGGTGTGCCGCTGCGTGCGCTGCCGCGAGATCCGCGGGCAAAAGGTGGACGTGGACCGCCTGGTGATGGAGGACTATATCTACCACCCGGCGCATGCCGAGGAGCATTTTCTGTCTTACGTCACCCCGGATGATAAAATGGCCGGTTTCCTGCGGCTTTCCCTGCCCACCGCGGCAGCCCCCGATCTGGAAATGGCAGACCTGCACTGCGCCGCCCTGGTGCGCGAGGTGCATGTTTACGGGCAATCGCTGGAAGTAGGCGCGGAACAGGAAGGCGCGGCCCAGCATATTGGCCTGGGCACTAACCTGCTGGCCAAAGCCGAAGAAATTGCCCGCAGTAAGGGCTTCCGCCGCCTGGCGGTGATTGCCGCCATCGGCACCCGGCGCTACTACGCCTCGCGCGGTTTCGCGCCTGGCGAACTGTACATGGTTAAAGAGATCTAAACAGCAGAGCCGCGGCATCAAATTTCCTGCGCCGGAATCGGCACTTACAACGCACAAACTTCTATATAATAGAATCATTCGTGCTCTTTCACCCTGCCGGCAGGATTTTCTGACCGGAGGTTTTTCCTTTACCGCCCGCATCGCACCCCGCCGCGCCTTTGCCAGGCGCGGGCAGCAGGAGAATACCCGCAAGAAAACAATGGACACCTCACCCCCTCCTCCCATGCGTTATATCAGCCTCAATCCACCCACGCCGACTCACCCCGGACAGGTGAAAATCCGTCCCTTGCGCGCCGTGGCCTTGATGGCAGTTTCCACTATTCTCCTTTCCGTATTGCTGACCATTTTCATTGCCAACACCTATCTGGACGGGTTGCAGCCGGGGCACCTTATCCTGGCTCTCATCCCCCCGCTGGTCTTCAGCGGGTTATTTGCCATCTACGTCTTCAGCCACGCCGCCGGCCTGCGCAAAGCCTACCAGGAATTTTCCAAATTTTCCATCCAGGACGAGCTGACCGGCGCGGCCACCTCGCGCTACTTCATGCGGCGGCTGAACGAAGAGATCCTGCGCTACCTGCGCAGCGGGCGTTCCTTCTCCGCCGTCCTGTTTGATATCGATGGATTCAGGGAAGTCAACGAACGTCATGGCCACTTTGCCGGAGACCAGGTCCTCCAGCAGTTGGCGGATACATGCCTGCGCGGCACCCGCGGATCAGATATCTTTGCCCGTCTGGGCGGCGATGAATTCGGTTTCATCCTGCCCGAGATGGACGAAAAAGCGTGCCGCCAGTTCACCACGCGAATCCACAAACTGCTTACCGCGAGCCCCTTTCAGGCCGGTGGGGCAGAAGTCGTGCTGCGGATCAGTGTGACCTGTGGCACCTGGAACGAGGAGTTCGACGATCTGGAGGCCTTTTTATACGCCCTCGATCACGCCCTGCATGCCGCCAAGATAAGCGGTGGGAACTGCATGATCCACGCCCAAGCCCGGCCAGAACCGGCGGGCGCGGTGTGATTGGCCGAATCGGTCTCATCCCTCGTTGGGGGTAGCTTCATCTGAAATGGAAAAGATCCCCTTTCGAGGATCTTTCCAATAAGGAGAGTAAACGCAATCGGATAGCCGTCACTTACCGCAGCCCCAGATCGCGCATCGTCCCGAAGGACACATACCATTCTTTAAATTCTGGCAAATTTATGTAAAGCCAATTCTTTTATCCTGCGTGGCAGCGGTTCTAACGGTTCGCCAGGCTGTCTTCATCCAGTAAGCAAAACGCCTCGGCCATTCGCTCGCAGTCAAGCTGGTTCACCCGCTCGATGGTCTGGACCCATTCCTCAGGAAGCGCCTTAACACCGAGCAGTGCGCCGGTCAAAGCTCCAAGGATCGACGCGATGGTATCGGTATCTCCGCCGTTGTTGATCGCGGCAGTGATCGACAATTCCGGGTCACCTTTCGCGGCGTAGAAGATCCCGAACACAGTCGCGATAGTCTCAGCTACATGGAAATGAGATCCCACCCTCCTGCGGATTAGATCAGCGGCCTCAAACGGGTCTTTTGCTTTTTCAGCCAGTTCAAGCGCGTACTCCAGGTTGGGGAGAGGGTAGCGCTGCCCGGTTTGCCTCGCGACCTTTTTCCCGATCTCTTCCCCTGATTTTGCTCCCGCA
>ENA-ORXD01000397-ORXD01000397.1-sediment-metagenome-genome-assembly--contig:-NODE-397-length-58270-cov-11.199234_pt1 | contig 58270 bp, 53 predicted proteins | sample MGYA00237862_ERZ511471 | MGnify/ENA metagenome assembly ERZ511471
GGCACCAGCGTCCCGATATACCATGCCCAACCCACGGCAAAAGAGGGGCGCTCGCGCACGGTCTTGATCGCGAACAGTGATATCCCCATAAGGAGGGCCAACGCCCCCGCGACCTTCCACAGGGGAACCGCGTCGGGATGAAGATACAAAACGGCCAGCCCTGAAGGCCAGATCATCTTCCCAAGGTAACTGATATATGAAACGAGGGCATTGGAAGCCCTGACACCGATCGGCAGCGCATCCAGAGAGGCAACAGAGCCCCCTCCCTCCTGGGCAAGGAAGGTTACAATGCCCGACGCTGCAGCAAGGATGAACAGCGGTGTCTTCTCGAACAGCAGTCGCCTGAGCGGTACCCCGGGTGTATAGGGAGGGATCGCGCCGACCTGATCCCCCTTCAATTGAAGACGGCCAAGGGGCCAGTAGTCCAGAAGGAACAGGACAAAGGGGAGGGTGATCACCATCGGTTTCGACATCAGGCCCAAAACGAAAAAGAAAACAACCGCCAGGTACCTGCCGACTTTTTGACGTTCGACATACCGGAGGTAAGCCATCATTGTGAGCATCCAGAAAAAGGTGCTCAGGACGTCCTTGCGCTCGGCAACCCACGCAACCGACTCCACGTGGATGGGATGGATGGCAAAGAGCATCGCGACAAGGCCACTCCTCCAGAGGGACCCCGTCATTCGTGTGAAGATCAAAAACAACAAAATGGAGTTCAGGATATGAAACAACACATTGGTGAGATGATGACCCGTGGGGTTGAGCCCGTACAACTCACAGTCCAGCATGTGAGAGACCCACGTCAGTGGGTGCCAGTTGCTGGAGTGGGTGGTACTGAAGGCCCACCTCATACCCTCCCAGGTCAGCCCGGCCTGCACCTGCCTGTTCTCGGTGACATATTCACCGTCGTCATAATTGACGAAGGAGTGCCTCCCGACCTGCCAGTACACGGCAAGAATAATGACCGCGATCAGCAGGCAGATCAGCCCCTCGCGCCTGAAGGCGAAGGAGGGATATTTTTTCGCTTGATGATCGATCAACGCCACCATATCTCAATGATTATCGATCCGTCCAGCTGCCTTGATCTGGACATGCCTCGGGATATCGTTTTGTGTTACCCCATATTTCGTTGGATACGCCATGGGCCAGCACTATCTAAACAGTTTCGAGGATATGATATTCCATCTCGCCAGGCGGAAGGTGAGGGCGGTGGACAGGCATCCAAACCCGTACCTGATGCTTCGCGGCAGATTGATCGACGAAGCCTCGGCAAAGTACCGTGTCGGACAGCTGACCTCGGCGACCGTGTACCCGAGCCAGATGATCTGTGCAAGCATCTGGTTGTCGAAGACAAAATCATCGGAGTTGCACTCCAGGCCCAGCCGTTCCAAGAGCTCCCGCGAAAAGGCCCGGTACCCCGTGTGATATTCGGAGAGTTTGGCCCCCAGAAACAGATTTTCCACAAGCGTCAGAAACCGGTTCGAGACATACTTCCAGAGAGGCATCCCCCCCTTGAGGGCGTACCCTCCCAGGATCCTGGACCCCAGCACACAGTGGTACAGACCGTTGCCGATCATGGAAACCATGGCGGGAATCAGCTTCGGGGTATACTGGTAATCCGGATGGACCATGACGATGATATCCCCGCCCCCTTCAAGGGCCAGGCGGTAGCATGATTTCTGGTTTGCCCCGTACCCCGCATTTTCCCGGTGTTGGTACACTATCGTATTCGGCAGCTTTCTTGCAACAGAGACCGTCTCGTCCCGGCTGGCATCATCGACCACGACAACCAGATCGACCACTCCCTGGGCCATCACTTCCGCGTGGGTTTTTTCAAGGGTCTGTCCGGCATTATAGGCGGGCATGACGACGATAACTTTTTTCCCCTTATACATAATGCCAACTCCTCGTTACAGACAGGTATCCCTACAGGGCCCCCGATATCCAGAATGTTCTGGCACCTTGTCACCGCCGGCACATCTCTATGAGCAGGCGCTTGAGTGCGAGGGCGGGGTCTATGCCGGAAGACTTCACGGCACGGTCCAGGACCGCAAGCCGGTTGATATGCCCGACGAGTTCCTCACGGGAAAACCGGCCGGAATTTCTGAGGGCGTTGTAAATCACGTAGGGATGCTGGTTGGCGAGCCACGTTCCCTTCGGTTTCGCCAAGGCCTTTACCGCGGGATAGACCCCGGCCTGAAATCCCCCGAAATCCATGCGGGGCCGGAGGGGAGGGATTTTCCCCGACTCGATGAGCACGTGCCCCTGGAGGAGAAAGCGCACCTCCCGGGCGATCATCGTCAGGATGAGGATGTGGTTGACTCCCTGATCGAGGAGTTGCCCGAGGACCTGAAGCGCCGTGCCGGCATTTCTCTCCACGATGGCGTTGGTAAGGTCGAAGACCGAATCCTCCGCGGTCCGTTCGACGACCGCATCGATATCACTCCGGTCGATGGTCTCCCGGTCCCCCACATAGGTAACGAGTTTTTCGATCTCCTGGAGGGAATCCCGGAGCCCGAAACCCGTCTTCTCCCCCAGGACGCGGAGGGCGTCCGGCGTGATCGTCTTCCCTCGCTCTCCGAGGTGTTCCTCCACTCTGTCCGTGAGGAGGTCCCTCCTCCCCGATTCACTCTTTGCCTTTGAGAAGGAGAGGACAGCCCCCGTATCGGCTATCACCCTGAAGAGCTTCTTTCGCTTGTCAACGGCTGCGGCGGTCATGATCAGGCAGTTGCCGGCGGGGATATTCCCCTCCAGCACCTCCTCCAGCCTGCCGGTATCCGTCCGTTTTCCTCCCCCCGATATCTCCAGCCTGTCGCACAGTTCGAGCACCGTGGGGAGCCACTCCCCCCTGCCCGCCGCCGGGCCTCCGGTCGCGCTCCTCCAGTCGTCTTCGGGGATCTTCTTCCACTGCCCGTCCCTCAGATCATCGACGGACCACCCCGCCGTCTCGAGGAGGGAGAGAAAGGCCCTCACGGCCCGGCGGGGATCATCTTCAAGGTGTGATCGGATTTCGTCGGTCAGATCGGACGACACTGCCTTGGAATGGAAGAGCCGCGTGTTTCTCGCGACGACGACCTTTCTGCCGGGGATAAGGGGAACCGTGAGCAGGGAATCGCAGAGGGCGTCCACATCTTCATCGTCCCCTTCCATATGAAAGAGATTGAGATCTTTTTGATCAGGGGGGAGGAGGGCGTCTACGATCCGGTCCAGTGCGTCGGCCACCAGGTATTCCTCATCGCCGTAGATGAGGTAGCAGGGAACGATCGCGCCCCTGCCGATATCGCCGAGGACTGTCTTCAGTGTTCCGTGCATGGGTGCCGTCCAGCCTGTCACAGTACGACGAACTTCTGGATATGCCTTACCACCTGATCGGGTTCATCGAGTACCTGGATAAGGTCGAGGTCCTCTTCGGATATCTTCCCCTCCTGGAGCATGGTCTTCTTCATCCACGCCATAAGCCCCGCCCAGTACTCACTCCCCATGAGGACCACCGGAAAGCTCCGTATCCTTTTTGTCTGGATAAGGGTGAGGGCCTCAAAGAGCTCATCCATGGTACCGAATCCGCCGGGAAGGATGACATAGGCCATGGCATACTTGACGAACATGACCTTCCGGATGAAGAAGTATTTGTAGGCGATACTGACAGTGGCGTAGGGATTGGGCTTCTGCTCAAAGGGGAGCTGGATATTCATGCCGACGGATCGGGCCCCCGCCTCGCTGGCTCCTCGATTGGCCGCCTCCATGATCCCGGGCCCTCCTCCGGTAATCACGCTGAACCCCTGGCTGCCGAGGAGACGGGCGACCTCCCGTGCCTTCTCGTAGTAGACACCCCCGGGGGCCTCGCGGGCCGACCCGAATATGCTCACGGCATGTCCGATCTTTGAAAGCTCTTCGATGGCATCGACAAACTCCGCCATGATCCGGAAGATACGCCACGATTCCTCGATGGACAAGGCATCCACCAGATACTGTTTCTCTTCCATATACCCTCCACAAAACGCCCACCGACCGGGGAGAGCTTCTCCCGTTGCACTGCCGCTATCCGTGCATCATGCTACCGAGGAGACCACTTCCGCCTTCTCGCGGCCTTGGCTACCCTCCTCCGAGCCTCCAGGGCCTTCCTCTTCTTCTTGACGGACGGTTTCTCGTACGCCCTGCGCAGTTTGAGTTCCTTGAAAAACCCGCTCTTTGAGAGCTTGTTCTTCAGTATCTTCAAGGCCCTTTCGACATCGTTATCGAACACTCGTACTTCCATGAGTAATCACCTCCTTTCGTATCGCAGTGGTCGGCATCCCACGCGGGATCAGACGTATCACACACAATCGAGACAAAAAAAAGGGGCAGAACGACCTCGCAACACGGTCGCCTTCCACCCCTCATCTGTACCTATGCGACTATCACTCTCCCTGCAGAAGACCCTTCAGGGTCTCTATAAACTCCCTGTTCTCGTCTGTTGTTCCGACCGTCACCCGCATACAGTTCCTGAGGACGGCGGGAGACGCAAAATACTTGATCAGTATCCCCTTATCGACCAACTGATTGTATATATCATCTTTTTCCGTAACACAACTAAAAAGGATAAAATTCGCGTCCGAAGGGTATGGGGTAATCCCGTCAATGGCCATGAGCTCCCGGAAGAGCCGCTCCCTGTCCGCGATGATCCTGGTCACCGGTTCGAGAAATTTCTCGCTGTGTTCGACAAACAGCTCTCCGACGACCTGCGAGAAGATATTCACGTTATAGGGGAGCCTCACCTTGTTCAGCTGGCGAACCAGAGAAGGGTGTCCGACAAGGATCCCCAGCCTCAGGGCCGCCAGCCCCACCTTGGAGAGGGTTCTCAATATAACCAGATTATCCCACCGGTCGAGATCGCGGAGAAAGGTCCTCCCCGAAAAATTACCGTAGGCCTCGTCGAGAACGACAAGCCCGTCGGACGCGGCCAGGATCTCCTCGATCACCCCTCTGTCGAAACACCTGCCTGTGGGGTTGTTGGGGTAGCTCAAGTATATGAGCGAGGGGCGGGCGTCGGCCATGGCGCCGAGCATGGCGTCCGCATCCAGATCAAACCGGGCGTTCAGAGGGACCTCAACCACACGGTGCCCCGTGTTCCGGGCACTGATCCCGTACATGGCGAAGGTGGGCGTCGGAAACAGCACGCCGGAAAGAGAAGAGGCACCGACGGCCGTCAGCAGGATATGGATGAGTTCGTCAGACCCGTTCCCGATCAGGATCATCTCCTCGTCCACCCCGTAATACCGGGCAAAGGCCGCCCTCAGACCGGGAGAACCGGGGGTCGGATAGCGGTTCAGAGAGACCCCCTCAAGGCGTTCGAAGATGATGCGCTTCAGGGAGGGAGAGAGCGGGTAGGGGTTCTCATTGGCGTCCAGCCTGATCCGGCATGGTTGCTCCTCGGCCGGGTACGCCTCCTGTGAAAGGACCCCCCCCCTTATGATCTTTTCGATGTCCACTCCCTCATCCCCTCCCTTTCATGTTCCATTCGTCCCGCAGATACTTGTCTTCAAGGAGTCTCTTCTTCAGGGCCTCCTCCGTGGGGGAGAGCCCCCCCTCCACCAGGCGGACATGGAGTACCTCTTCAAATCCCGCCGCGATATCCCGGCAGAGGTCATGTATGCTGATGCTTCTTCCGATCGTCTCCCGGACGGAGGTGACGGCTTCCTTGATCTTCCGCGCCCCTCCGCCGGCATCCTCTGCATTCCCCAGCGTCGCGCAGACCGCCAGCGGATCGAAATCGATCAGGACGGACCCGTGCTGGAGAAAGACACCCCGAGCCCGTACCTGGGCACTGCCGCAGATCTTTCTGCCGCTCGCGAGGAGCTCGTTTTTGTACGAGGTGGCGAAGCAGAACCCCCCCGCTGCGGTCCCGCCGCGGCCCTTCTCGACTATCTGCACGTCAATCCCTGACTTGGCAAGTCCCCGTATGAGGCACCCGCTGATCGTCCGGTATGTCTCAACAACGTCGGGAGAGAAAAGAGGGGAGCTTTCCCTGGCCACCAGGGAATAGGTCAGATCGCCGCCGTGGAGAACCGCCTTTCCCCCGGTCGGCCGCCGGACAATCCTGATCCCCTTGTCACGGCAATACGGACAATCGATCTCCTTCTCAGCGTCCTGGAAGTATCCGACGGAGACGGCCGGCTCTTCCCATCCGTACAGCCTGAGGACGGGAGAGGTCCCTTCCTGCTGGTGTGCCCTGAACAGGGCCTCATCGATGGCCATATTCTCAAAGGGGTCATGCCGCCTGAAAGGGATCAATCTCCATGTGTCCACCTGGCGTCACTCTTCTTCCTCGTTCGCCTCTATGTAATCCGCATACGCCTCCGCATCCAGCAGATTATCGAGCTCGCCGAAATCCCGTATCTCAACGGTGACCATCCATCCCGTATCATACGTATCACTGTTGAGGATGCCGACGTCATCGGCGAGATCCTCATTGACGCTGACAATCTCGCCGCTCACGGGAGAGATCAGTTCGGTGGTCACCTTGACGGATTCTATCACACCGAAGGGCTCCCCCTGCTCAACCGACGAATCCACCGGGTACAGTTCCACCGACAGGATCTCATCCAGCTTATCCTGGGCATAATCCGTTATCCCCACCGTGGCAACATCCCCATCGATCCTCGCCCATGTATGCTCGCTGCTGTACATCAAATCATCTGGAAACGACATAAGGCAACACCCTCACAGAATTATAGTATTCTCAAATCCTTTGACATCCCTGTCAGAATCTCACATCCGTCCCGCTTGACCATGACGGTGTCCTCTATCCGTACCCCCCACAGACCGGGGATATAGATGCCGGGTTCCACCGTGATGATCATCCCCTCTTCCAGGACATCTTCCGCCCGTCCGGAGAGCCGGGGAGGTTCATGGACCATCAGTCCGACCCCATGCCCGGTCCCGTGTGCAAAACAGGCCCCGTACCCCGCATCATCGATATGGCCCCTGGCGACGGCATCGATATCCCTGCAGGGAACCCCCGCCCTTACCGCATCGATCGCCTTGTCATGTGCCTCCTTGACGACGGCATACACTGCTGCCTGTTTTTCCGTTATGCCCCCCACGGCAACGGTGCAGGTCTCATCCGAGTGATACCCCCGGCAGACGGTCCCGTAATCGATGGTCACAAAATCACCGCCCCGTATCTCGCATGACCCGGGGGTTGCGTGAGGAAGGGCCGAGTTGCTGCCGGAGGCCACGATCGTCTCGAACGAGGGCCTGTCCCCACCGGCCTGCCTCATGTTCAACTCCAGGATCGCGACAACATCCCGTTCGGAGATGCCGGGTTCGATATACTCCAGCGTTTCCGTGAGGGCATACGCCGCTATCCGGGCAGCCTCCCGGAGAAGGGCGACTTCATCCGCATCCTTTACGATTCGCAAGCGCTCTATCTCATCCGACAGAGGCTTGAGAAAGACACCGTCCGCCCGGCCCTGCAACAAGAGGTAGCTGTCAAGCGTCACGGCGGGGGCCTCGATCCCCACCCGTTTCAGCCCCAGATCGGAGAGTACACCGACTATCCCGTCCGTCCTGTCGTTGAACTCGCGGATATCGCACGCCGCGGCTTCTTCTTTCGCCTGCGTCGTGTACCTCCCGTCCACCAGCAGCACGGATCGATCCGCACCCACAACGAGGGTCCCGTCGCTCCCGGCAAAACCCGTCAGGTAGCGTATATTCGCCTCTCCGAAAAAAAGAACCCCCTCCACTTCAAGCCCGGGCAGCATCGCCCGCACGCTCCGGATCCGGCCATCCAACCCATGGGGTTCATCCGTTATCCCGCTCCTGCAGTCCACTGAGCCACCTGTCCAGTTCATCGACGATCGGTTTCCACCCCTGCTCGGTCAGATCACGCACGCGCGCGGCGTACTCCCTGGCCTCGATGTTTTCGGGGTCCTTCTCCAGTATCTTGTCGATAATCTCCCCGGCCATCCGGAAGTGCCCCTGCCTGAGATACAGCCTGGCCAGGGTTATGGTATGAAAATCATCCGATATGGCAGGGGGATCGATGTCTCCGCCGTCTCCGATGTCGGCATCCTGCAGCGCCGCTATCTTTTCGGATACGTTTCTTGCCGCAGATGTACCGGGATTGAGCTCCATGAACCTCTGATAGGAGCGTATCGCCTCATCGATCATTCCCTCCCGCCGGTACGCGTCTCCCAGGACCTCGTATGCCTGAGATTGATCCCGCACGACGGCATGCCACTGTTCGATAATCGTTTCGGCGTCCGCCGGTCTCCCCATCCGAGCCCAGCATGATGCCCTCACAAGATGGGCATCCGCATCCCCCGGAAAACGCTCCAGCCGGGCATCTGCGCGGGCAATGGCTTCACCATAGCGCCCCTCGTCTATGTCCGCCAGGGCATCCGACAGAAAATCCTCTCTCTCCTCCAGATATGTCCCGTCCATCACCTGTTATCAACCCGGATCTTATTACCGGCAATTCCCTGAAAAATCAATTGACATAATTCATATCGCGGTGATATTTCTCTTACCCTCATTTACAGAACTCTTGCAATGAAAATGTAATATGACTCCTTCAAATATTCAATCGATAAAATACCTCTTCGTGATCTCCCTGCTCCTTGCCAACATCCTGGCATCCAAGATCATTGCGGTTGGAGGGCTGGTGCTCCCGGCGGCGATCATCCTGTATCCCCTCACCTTTCTCTTCACCGACGTGGTGGCTGAGGTGGAGGGAAAAAAGAGCGCCGGCTCCCTCGTCATGACAGGCTTTTATCTGTCTCTGTTCATGGTGCTCGTCATACTGATCGGCAAGCTGCTCCCGCCGGCGGGGTTCTGGAAGCACCAGGAGGCATACGACATCATCCTCGGGTCGACGCCGCGGATCGTCCTGGCATCGATGGTGGCCTACCTGATCTCCCAGCGCCACGATGTCTGGGCCTTCAACTGGTGGAGGGAAAGGACGGCGGGGCGGTACCTGTGGCTGAGAAACAACCTGTCGACGATCGTATCCCAGTTGATCGACTCCGTTCTCTTCATCGGGATCGCATTCTGGGGAACGGTCTCTCCGGGAACGATCGTCACGATGATCCTCAGCCAGTATATCGTCAAGGTGGGGATCGCCCTGTTCGACACCCCCTTCTGTTACCTGCTCGTGAGGCTGTATGGAAGCGATAGAAAACATCTACAGGAAGCGTGAGTACGAGGTCGTCGTACGCTTTCCGGAATTTACCTGTCTGTGCCCCAAGACGGGCCAGCCCGACTTCGCGGAGATACTGATAACGTACGTGCCGGACGCCCTCCTGGTCGAGCTCAAATCACTGAAGGTATACCTGAACTCCTATCGCGACCGGGGGATCTTTCATGAAGAGGCGGTCAACACGATCCTCGACGATTTCGTGGAGACGATCCGCCCCCGCAGGGTGGAGATCGTCGGGACCTTCAACGTGCGCGGCGGCATCCACACGACGGTACGGGCACAATACCCCGGTCCCTCCCGGACATAAAGAGCCGGTTACCCCTCTTCCAAGACTATCTTCGGGGTCACAAAGATCAGGAGCTCCCTTTTTTCGTTGCTGACCGTCTTGTATTTGAAGAGCCAGCCCAGGATGGGTATCCTGGACAGGAACGGAACCCCTGATACCGAATCGGTCTCCGTCATCTTATACACGCCGCCGATCACGATCGTGTCCCCGTCTCTTACCACCACCGTCGATTCCACCGAACTGGTGTTGATGGGGGGGGTTTCGACGCGCAATCCTGTTGCGGGGTCGGTCTCCCAGTCCGCATAATCGTTGCTGGCATTCACCTTGATGGATATCTTCCCCTCCGGGGTGATGATCGGCGTCACCTCCAGTTTCAGGGTCGCCTCCTTGAATTCCGTCGACGTATTGCCGTCGCTGTCGGTCACCGTATAGGGGATCTCTTCCCCCTGCTTGATCGTCGCCGTTATACTGTCGAGGGTGGTGACCTTGGGGGACGAGATGATCTTGCCGTCACCGGCGGTTTCGAGGGCCGCCAGCTTGGCATTCAGGATCATCCTGCTCGTCCCGTACAACAGGCCGATCGCCGGTGTTGCAACGGTGGTGGCCGATGGGAAGTTGACTGCCACGTTACTTCCGGTCAATCCTATCCCCGAACCGCCGGGAATCGCGGTCACCGCCCCCGAGGATGCGCTCCCGATCCCCATGGCGAAATCTCCCGCCTTGAGACCGGCCCCCCACCTGATGCCCAGTTCCTGGGCGAAGGTGGTCGACACCTCCACGATCTTCGCCTCGATGGAGATCTGCCTGAGCCTCCCCTCGGCGACATCCTTCTCCTTCTGCTCCTCCTCGGCCTTTTTGAGCTCTTCGAGGGGGAGGACCGTGATGATCCGTCCCGACCGTTTTTTGCCGAGGCCGTTTATCTCAAGGAGGGCGTCCAGGGCCTGATCCCAGGGAACCTTCTCCATGTGCACGGTCACCTCGGCCTTCACATTCGGGCCCGCGATGATATTGAACCCGCTTACCTCCGATATCAGCCTGAACACGCTCTTGATGTCGGCATCCTGGAAATCGAGGGAGATCTCTTCGCCTGTGTATTCGCCCTCCTTCTCCGATCGGGGTTCATCACCCGCGCGGGCGGCCTTGTCCTTCTGACCCATCGCAGGGACTGGGCCCCTGTTGGATTCCCCTCCGTAGGAAAGGGCGGAGACATCAAAATCGACAATAACCCGGGGGCCGTCTTTCCGGTACCGGTAGGGGGTCATCCGTTCCAGGAATATCCGCGCGCCGGCCGACGGATTCCCCTCCGTCACCCACCGGGAGAGGGATACCTTCTTGAGGATTCTCAGGCCTTCACCCGTGTGCTCCCTCTTCATCCCCGCAGGGAGGGATACCCCCTTCAGGGTTACCGAAAGGACGGTATCCGATTCCCTCGATACATCAAAATCGGCCGCTTCGGACAGGAGAATGGAGACCCGTTCCCTGCCCCCGGCCTCTGCGAGCGTCACCTCTTGAATAAAGGGCCCGGGTACATGCTCCCCGGGCTGTTCCAGGGCGGGGGGAGCCTCCCCCGACGGCCCGTCGCCGACGGCCGCACAGCCGGATAGGAGCAGCAGCCCCAGCATGAAAAAACGAACAAAGGGAGTGGTGATTCTTTCTGGTTTCATGGATTTTCCCCATCTTTCTTGAGCACGAGGATGATCCGTCCCGTGCGTATGGTGCCCGAGGGATCTCGTATCTTCTCCGACACGACCACGCTGTCGGAGCGTATCTCTTCCACCCTGCCCTCATGGATCCCGATGCGGGTGCCCCTGCGAAGAGTATGCCATTTCCCTTCGGGGGCCTGTACGATGGCAATCTCCTTATGAAAGGTCCGAACGATTCCCATCAGGCGAAACTCCTCGACGGAAAACCTACGCAGGGGGGAGAGAGGGACCGCCGCTGCCCCCTTTTCCACGATCTCGATAAACGGTTTGAAGGGGTCCGGTTTTCCCTGGGGGTTGTACCGGTAGAGATCGGCAGCCGCCCCCTCCGTGTCGCCATACAGGACCGAGGGCGCCGCAGGGAACAGGAGCAGCGCCCCACATATCGCGACGACCCAGAGGCGGGTGCGGTTATTTTTCTTGTTCATCCGCCTTCTCCAGAAACATGTATATCTTCATCAGGCAGTCGGCCTGCAAGAGGTTCCTCCCGGCGTCTTTTCCCGTCCCCTTTTTGATTTCAACATCGGTTACGGTGGCTATGCGCGGGAGATGCGCGACGCTGTCGAAAAAAACGGCGATATCGTTATACCGGCCCGCAACGGTGATCCTGACCGGTATCTCTGCATAAAACTCCTGTGGAACGGGGGTCATCGGTTCGAACAGGATAAAATCAAGTCCGGCGCTCCTCCCCGCTTCGGATACCGATGTGAGCAGGCGGGGGATTTCCTTCTGCTCCGGCAGCTTGGCGAGAATGATCTCGAGGTCCTTCTCAAGGACGGCTATCTCGTGCCGGTGCTGTTCTATCTGCGCCGCCACCTGCCGGCGCGCCGCTGTCTGCCGTTCGACAGTCTCCAGGGTATCTTCCAGCCGGCTCTTCTGTTCAAAGGCCGGCTGAAAACAATAGAACCAGTAGAAATAGGCAAGGATGAGGAGGATCCCGAGGAGGATCGCCAGCTTTTTCCCGCCGGACAGGCGCTGTATGTCATCCAGGTCTATGGCCATCCGTTATCCCTCCGCCACCGTACAGAGGAGGACAAACCCCATCAGCTTCACGCCCGAAATAGTCGTCTGCCTTGATGCGATAAGATCTACCGCCCCGATATAGGGGGATTCTTCGAGCCTTCTCATGAATTGTGCAATCGCCGGATTGTCGAGGGCCACTCCCTCGATCCGCACCGTGTCTCCCTTCTTGGTAACACCGGTGAGCCATTCACTCTGCGGTGAAATCCGGGAGGCAAGTTCATCCATGATATGGACCGAATAGCTCCGGTTCCTCTCAAGATTCGTGATGATCCCTATCTTCTGTTCCAGTGTTTTTTTGTCCGTTTTAAACTGTTCCAGATCTCCCGTCACCGCGGCAAGGGCGCCCAGCCTGGCGCGTGCCGATTCGACTTCTGCCTCCAGCCTCGCAATATCCCTGCCGGTGTGGAGATGCAGAAGGATCAGGAGAAGAAAGAATACCCCCAGGGAGACCGCCCCGATAACCACCTGACGCTGGAGGTTCGCCTTCTTCTTTTCTTCACGATATGGCAGGAGATTGATTCGTATCATGATCCATCCGCCCTCCTCAGAGCCAGGCCGACCCCGACGGCGGCGATGTGACCTGCCTCCCGCAGATACGAAGGGCTGAAAATATTCTTGTCGTACCGTATATTCTTGAAAGGATTGAATAGTTCCACATCACAGTGGAACTTCTCTTTCATGACGTCAGCCATGCCCGGTATGCCGGCGCATCCCCCGCTGAGAAGGATGCGGCCGATGGGCGATCCGCTCACCGCCGAGCTGCAATAATCGAACGACCTCCCTATCTCCGAGAAGACAGGTTCAAGATAATCGAGAATCTTTTTCCCCGCCTCGCCGCCTTTGCCCGACTCTTCGATCTTCATGATCTCGGCTTCCTCGAAAGAGATATCGAGCTTCTTTTGCAGGATCCGCGTGACGGAATCCCCACCCGACATGATATTTCTCGTAAAGACGGATTCTTCGTCGCTGATAATATTGATGTTGGTTATGCTCGCACCGATATTGACCAGGGCAATGACATCATCAGGCTCGAAATCATAGTTCTCCTCGTAGGCCGTCTCCAGCGCGAAGGAATCGACGTCCATCACCGCCACTTTTGATCCGGCCTTCTCGATCGCATAGACATAACTTTCAGTCACCTCTTTCTTTGCAGCGGCAATGACGACCTCCATCTGGCCGGGATCGTTCTCCCGCCGGTCGCATATATGAACGTCAAAGTTGACATCCCGGATATCATCGAAGGGCAGATATTCTCCGGCCTCGTCGATGATAAAATCCCGCAACTCCCCCTCTTCCATCCTCCGGAAGGTGGCCTTCTTGATCATGACGACATGCCCCGAAAGGGCCGTTACGACATCCCTCCCCCTGTACCGGGCCGCCTTGAACAGCTCCCGTATCTTTTTGACGAGGGCATCGTGATCCCGGATCAGACCGTGTTCTATAATCCCTCTTTCCAGGGCTACCTGTGCAAAGCCCGCCAGGGTCCATCCCTCCGGGGTGTCCTTGAGCTCAACAAGCTTGATCCGGCTTGATCCTATGTCGACTCCCGCGATCCGCCCGCCTCCGGGCAGCAGATCTTTTACTGAAACCATCCGGCCACCACACCTAGTCGATGAACTGATACACCCGATCGCCCTCTCGGACCATGCCGAGCTCTCTCCGTGCCACTGTCTCAATGTAGCGCACGTCGCCTTTGAGCAGTCCTATCTCTCTTTTCAACTCGTTATTCTCATTGACAATGCACTCGTTGGCTTCTTTAAGTGCCACGTGCTTTTCCCGCAGCGCACGATAGTCCAGAAACCCCCTGTCCCCGAAAATCATGAAGAGTACCATCACAATGAAGAGTCCCGCAAGAAGCCTGCTCACCTTCATACGCCACCTTCCCCCTGCAGAGGGTCACATCCCCTCTATTCTAAAGAGAGCAACAAGTATGCCACCCTGGGTTGTATCCCGTCAATGCAGGCATCCCGGCAGGCCCCGATCCCCTCCGGCACCGGGGAAGATGCCTGCCGTGTATTCCGCAACTCCCTCATAAAAAAGGGGGTTATCCCTCCTTTATCCCAGAGTGATACCCCCTGTCCGAAGCGGTATTTCGGCCATCGTGATCCGGAACGGGAGCCGTGAGATAGAGTTTCTGCTCATTCCGCCCTTCTTCCCCGGTGAAAAACGGTGTTTTTCACCGGTTGTGACCGTCTTTTTTATGTGATTGCCGGCCATCTGCACGGTCGGCGGAAACGCAGCAGTGAATCAGACGTCGTCGGAGGGGAGAGGCTGCTGAGGCTCCCCGAGGAGAAACGCCCCTCTTTCGATCCAGCCTTTCAGGGTAGCGGCGATTTCCCGTGCCTTGTAATAACTGGACAGGGGAGCCGTAGGGATGAACTTGCCGTCAAGTTTCATCTTGCCGCTTCTCAGTTCTTTATAGCTCACCTCTCCTATGCTCTGCGCCTTACCGTTCGGGTAGTCAACACCATAATCGTAGACCTGCGCATAGATATCGTCATCCTTTACCGCCGTGTATCGGGCCATCTCCTCATTGAGTATCGGTATGGGCACGCCTATCCCGACATAGAGGGATACCCCGTAGCCGAGCATGCTCGCCCCGACCAGCCACCGGGGATCCATCTCTTTCAGGTTCCCTATGACCGCCAGCGTCCCCGCTCCCTCCCTGGGAACACCGTTCTTCCCTCTCAGCACATGCGGATTGTGCTGGGTTCCGGGCCAGGCTACAAAACCCTGGGCTCCACAGAGGAATATCCGGGTGCCGATCCCGATGGTCTTGAAGTAGGGGTCATTCAGCAGGGGGCTGAGCTGCCCCGATGTGGAGTAAGTCGCGTTCGCCATGTCGGGCCTGAGCACGCCCATATAGGTATAGATCGTCCGGTCGGACATATTCACCGCGCAGCTGTAATTCTGATAGGCGTTCCGCGGGTTGAAGAGGACGGCGTCCCTGAGGTCGTGTATGGTGATGCTCTTCTCATACCGGCGCGCGGGATAGCAATCCGTCCCGTAGGATTCGAGGCGCAGCCGAACGGCCTTCCCCGCAACAAGGTCTTCCAGGACATGCCCTCCGCCGTAGTTGAACTCGCCCGGGTGGATGCTGTTGAGGGGATCTCCCTCGGCCACCTCGGTGGCCCCGATGTAACAGTCCACTGCGGCGATACCGCCGTAAGCGGGAACCCCGTTGAGCCATACCTTCGACGCCCGGATCTTGGGGGAGGTATGCCCGAAATTGAGGAAGGCTCCCGAGGAGCACATGGGGGCGAAGGTCCCGGTCGTGACGACGTCCACCTCTCTGGCCGCCGTGACCTCCCCTTTCTCCTCGACGATCCCGATGATCTCCTCGGCGGTGACGACGACGGCCTTGCCCCTTCTGATCTTCTCGTTGATCTCTTGGTAGGTCTTGTTGACCGTGTACTGTTTCATATGACCGGCATCCCCCGCATCCCGTACCTGCACTGTGGAAATACACCAAGTAGGCTAATAAAACAATAAAAAATCCCTGCCGTGACACCGGGCAGGGATCGATATGTGTTCGTCAACGCTGCTGTGGAATCCCGAGATCAACCCGTGTGCCCGAACCCTCCCGTGCCCCTCGCCGTCATCTCAAGATCGTCGCTGATCTCCTCCCATGAGACCCGGTACACCCGGTGAATGACCATCTGAGCGATGCGATCCCCTCTCTTGACGACAAAGGGCTGTGCCCCGTGGTTGATGATCAGGATCTTCACCTCTCCCCGGTAATCCGCATCGATGGTTCCGGGGGCGTTCAGTATGGTGACCCCGGCCTCAAAGGCCAGACCGCTCCGCGGCCGTATCTGGGCCTCGTAGCCGGAGGGGAGCGCGATGGCAATCCCTGTGGGTATCAATCCCCTCTCACCGGGGAGCAGGGTTATATCTCCCTCCACCGCCGCACAGATATCCATTCCAGCGGAGGCTCCCGTCATGTAACAGGGAAGGGGGAGTTCCCCCCCATGCAATCTCTTGACGGAAACCACCACTTCGTTATTCAAGGGCATCTTTTCTGCTCAGCCGTATCTTGCCGCCCCTGTCGATATCGATGACCTTGACGCGAACGGTATCCCCTTCATTGAGCACATCGGTTACCTTCTCCACCCGCTTGTTGTCCAGCTGGGATATGTGCACCAGTCCGTCCGTGCCGGGGAGTATCTCCACGAAGGCCCCGAAGTCGAGGATCTTTTTCACCGTTCCCTCATAGATCCTGCCTATTTCCGGCTCTTCGGTCAGCGCCTTGACCATGGCGATCGCCCGTGCCGCCGACTCCCCGTCGCAGGAAGCGATGGTCACCGTGCCGTCATCTTCCACATCGATCGACACCCCCGTCTCACTGATAATGTGCCGGATATTCTTTCCTCCGGTTCCGATGACGTCCCGTATCTTCTCCTGCTTGACCATGAGAGTCGTAATTCTGGGTGCGTACCGGGACAGATCTCCCCGGGGGGCATCTATGGTCTCGCGCAGTTTGTCGATAATGAAGATCCTCCCCTCCCGGGCCTGATACAGGGCGTCCTTCAGTATTCCCTGCGCCAGCCGGTCGACCTTGATATCCATCTGGAGGGCGGTGATCCCCTTCTTTGTGCCGCATACCTTGAAGTCCATATCACCGGCATGGTCCTCATCCCCGAGGATGTCGGAAAGGATCACCACCTCATCCCCCTCCTTCAGGAGTCCCATTGCAATCCCTGCAACGGTATCCCTCACCGGAACGCCGGCATCCATAAGCGAGAGAGACCCGCCGCACACCGTCGCCATGGACGACGAGCCGTTCGAGGACAATATCTCGGAAACGAGCCTGATCGTATAGGGAAAGTCTTCGTGAGGAGGAAGAACGGGAAGCAGCGCCCTCCGCGCGAGATTGCCGTGTCCGATCTCTCTCCTTCCGGGACCTCTCAGGGGCCTGGCCTCCCCCACGGAATAGGGGGGAAAGTTATAGTGGAGCATGAACGTCCTCATTTCCTCTCCGTCTATGAAGTCCAGTCGCTGCTCGTCCGAAGAGGTCCCCAGCGTGAGGGCGACGAGGGCCTGCGTCTCTCCCCTGGTGAACAGTCCGGAGCCATGAGCCCTCGGAAGGATGCCGACTTCGGAAGAAATAGGCCTGATATCGGCGCTGGTCCGGCCGTCGATCCTCCGCCTGTCCGCCAGTATCATATTCCGGATGATCTCCCGCTCGAGTTCTTCAAAGACCGTTCCCGCCCGGGGGTCAGGGCCCGTCTCGCCGCTGCTCAGTTCCTCCATCACCTTTTTCTTGACCTCGGCCCTCTTGGCATACCGCTCCAGTTTCCTTCCTTCGCGATAGACCTCCTGAAGTCCCGAGTAGGCGGCGTCTCTCACGTTCTTCCGGAGTTCTTCGCTGATCTCAACCGGTTCGAATGCTCTTTTGGCCTTGCCTATTGACTGGCAGATTGTGTCCTGCAGCTCGATGGCCGGCCGCATCGACTCCAGCCCGAATGCGATGGCGTCAAGAACCTCGTCTTCGGGAACCTCGAAGGCTCCCCCCTCCAGCATGACGAGATTAATATCGAAGGCATCACCCCCGTCCGCGGCGGGGATCTTCCTCCCCACGAGGAAGAGGTCCATATCGCTCTCCTCCATCTGCTCATCGGAGGGATTGCATATCAGCTCCTGATGCACCCTTCCCACGCGCACACCCGCGAGGGGGCCCTTGAACGGAATATCCGACATGCAAAGGGCCGCCGAGGTTCCAAGCATGGCCGCCACGTCGGAATCATGTTCGTCATCCACGGAAAGGACCGTGGCGACTATCTGGGTTTCATAACAATATCCATCGGGGAAAAGAGGGCGTATGGACCGGTCTATAATCCTCGAGGTCAGAATCTCCTTCTCGTTCAGACGCCCCTCCCTCTTGAAAAATCCGCCGGGGATCTTCCCCGCCGCAAAGGTCTTCTCCTGATAGTCCACCGTCAGGGGCAGAAAATCCAGCCCCTCTCTCTTGGATTGAACGGACACCGCTGTCACAAGGACAAGGGTATCGCCATAGGTAACCAGGGCCGCACCATCCGCCTGTCCGGCAAGATAGTTTGCCTTGATAGACACATTTCTTCCCGCAAGAGTCGTTTCAAATACTTCTCTCATATGATATGGGTACTCCTTCTATTTTTTTATCTTCTCAGTCCGAGACGCTTGATGAGCTCCCGGTATCGTTCTATATCCTTCTTCTTGAGGTAATCGAGCATGTTCCTTCTCTGTCCCACCAGTTTCAACAATCCCCTCCGGGAATGATGATCCTTCTTGTGGGTCTTGAAGTGCTCCGTCAGGTACTCGATCCTCCCGCTCAGAAGCGCGATCTGAACCTCCGGAGATCCGGTATCCCCCTCATGAGTCTGAAAATCGGCTATTATCTCTTTCTTTCTTTGTTCATCTAACACAGCTGCCTTTCCTCCCTTATTGTTATATCGTCTATTGTTTCAGTTGAGAACCCTTAAAATCCTGACCGCCTGCCGTTCATCACCCATCAGAGGAAACTCCCCGGGAGAGAACAGCATCTTCGCAACGGCGACGATTCCGCCATCTTTCGTGACGAATTTTATCAGATCTCCCCTCTCCGGCAAAGGGCTGTTTTTACCCTGCAAGATGCCGCAACCGGGCTGATATCCCTTTCGTATCCTGTCCGCGGTACACTGATCAACAACGACCGCAGCCATCCCGGGGAGCGTCTCCGCCAGAGGGATGATATTTTTCTCAACAGTCTCAATTAGTTCACCGTCAGCAAGTCCCTCAAGTAATATGGCGTCTTTCTGGCTGAATCCGCCGCTTCGTGTCCTCCTGAGGTCGAAGAGACAGGCTCCGCACCCCAGCTCTTCCCCGATATCTGCACACAGTGATCGAATATAGGTCCCCTTCGAACAGGAGACGGTAAAAGTCACATACGGCATCGTGACCTCTTCCACATTGATGCGGTGCACCGTCACCTTTCTCAGGGGGGGCTCGATGTCGACCCCTCGGCGCGCCCACTTGTAGAGAGGTTTCCCTTTGAACTTGACGGCGGAATATCTCGGGACCCTCTGTTCTATCGGGCCGACGAAACCCTCCATCGTTCTCCCTATCTCCTCCTCCCGCAGATGGGGCTCACAGCGGGACAGCACCGTACCTTCCCTGTCGAGTGTGTCCGTCCTGACACCCAGGAGCATCGTGGCCCGGTATTCCTTGTCATCCTGCACAAAGAACCGTGTGAGTTTCGTCGCCTCGTTGATGCAGACGGCAAGGACCCCGGTTGCCAACGGGTCGAGCGTCCCCGCATGTCCGACTTTGTTCGCCCCGAGCAGCTTCTTGACGTCGCGGACGACATCATGGGACGTCCTGCCGGGCGGTTTATCAATGATCAAGACTCCATCCATATCTAAGACTGTACACCGGGAGATGACGGTCACATCGACGCCGCTATCGCACCGAGCACCCTCTCCCTGACGGTTTCAAAATCCCCTTCAACCCTGCAGGCGGAGGCGTTCTTATGCCCCCCCCCTCCCAGCGTGCCTGCGATCTTTTCCACATCGACGTCTCCCTTGGATCGCAGGCTCACCTTAAACCGGCCTTCGGAAACCTCGTAACAGCAGACGGCAACCTCGACATCCCGTATCGAACGGACCATGTCAACGAGGCCCTCCGTATGTTCCGGGAGCGCCCCCTCCCTGCGGAGCATCTCCTGCGTGACCACGATGACCCCCACCTTTTCCGCCTCATACAATTGCAGAGTGTCGAGGACCTTCCCCATCAGGCGAATCTGTACGGCGGGTTTGGTCTCATAGATATTCTTCGCTATATAGCGGCAATCGGCGCCCCTCTCAACCAGATCGGCCGCCACCCGGAAGGTGGCGCTCCCCGTGTTGGAGTACTGAAAACTGCCGGTGTCCGTGAGGACGGCCGTGTACAGATTCATCGCAACATCTCGCGTAATCTCAACCCCCATATGCGTCAGGAGACGATGGATCATCTCCCCCGTCGAACTCGCCTCGGAGTCGGTCAGCAGTATCTTCGAAAAGGTCCCGACGGAGAGATGGTGGTCGATATTGACGACATTCGGTACGGAGCGTATCTTGTCCTGTTCGTCTCCGACCCGGGAGATATCACTGCAGTCCAGGACAAATACCGCATCAAACCTCTCGACGGAATCCAGGGAATGGACGATCTCCTCCGCGCCGGGGAGAAAGGCGTACACGGCCGGCGTTATATCTTGATTGTACACGACGGCATCCTTCCCCATGCCGCGCAGGACATGGTACAGGGCCAGCTCCGATCCCAGGGCGTCACCATCCGGCCTCACGTGGGAGGTGATCAGAAAGGTGGCGCAGGAATGTATGACCCCGGCAATCTCGTCAAGCATCTGTCTCTATCTCCGCCAAGAGCCGGTCGATACGGTCTCCATAGGCAAACGACTCGTCATAGGTGAAACTGACCTCAGGGACATGGCGAAGACGGAGCCGTTTTCCCAGTTCCCTCCGCAGAAAACCGGCGGCCCGATGCAGACCTCTGAGGGTCTCCTCGCTGCATGCATCCTGTCCCATCCGGACGAAAAAGACCCGCGCCTGGCGGAGGTCATCCGTCACCCGAACACCGGTAACCGTTATCTCCTGAAGCTGCGGATCGTTGATCTGCCGCAACAGGATATCCGCCATCTCGGCCTTTATGAGATCGGCGACCCTGTCAGCTCTGCGGAAGCCCGTCGATTCCATCGTCCCCGTCACTCCCCCAGGCATCCGAAACGGTAGAGATCTCTCTGCTCACATCAATCACATCCGCCAGTTGCAGCCCTTCGATAAAATTCACAATCTTATCCATCTTCGAATTCACAAAACCCTTCTCGTTCCCCACCATGCTGAACCCGATCCGGCACCTCTTCCAGCTGTTGTACGCTCCCACCTCGGCGATGGAAACGTTGAATGCGTTCTTTGTCCGGCCCAGGATCCTCCGCAGGACCGCCCTCTTTTCCTTCAACGATCTGCTGCCCCCGACAAAGAGATCTACGATTCCCGTACCGACCACCATCAGGAAACACCCCCCGGCACACCAGGCGCCACCTCGCCTGCATCACGGGAAAGGGCCGCTACAGCTTTCTGGCTACCGCCTCCCGCGTATACGCCTCTATGACATCCCCATCCCTGATATCATTGAAGTTTTCTATCCCGATACCGCATTCAAAACCGGAGGCAACCTCCTTTGCATCATCCTTGAATCTCTTGAGCGACAGGAAGGTTCCCTCATGGATCACCACTCCGTCCCGCAGGAGCCTCAGCCGGGCAGTCCTGGTTATCTTGCCGTCCGTCACGCGGCTCCCCGCAATCGTCCCGACCTTCGACACCTTGAACACCTGAAGCACCTCGGCGCGTCCCTGAACCGTTTCCTCATACACCGGTTCGAGGAGCCCCTCCATGGCGTTCTTTACGTCCGCAATGGCATCGTATATGACATCGTACAGCTTGACGCTCACCCCTTCCCTTTCGACAATCTCCAAGACCCGCGCATCAGGCCTGACCTTGAATCCGATGATGATCGCATCGGATGCGGACGCCAGCATGACATCCGTTTCGGTGATCGCACCCGCGGAGGAGTGGACCAGCTTCAGTTTCACGTCGTCCGTACTGAGTTTCAAAAGGGCGTCCGAGAGGGCCTCCACCGACCCCTGTACGTCGGCCTTGATAATAACGTTCAGCTCTTTGGCCCCTTCCTGTATCCGTTCATACAACTGCTCCAGGGTGATCTTCGACGTCCGGGAGAGTTCCCGCTCCCGTTCCTTCTTCAGCCAGTGATCGCTGATGATGCGCGCCTTCTTTTCATCCTCCACGGACACGAAATCCATCCCGGCCTGCGGCACGCCGGAGAAGCCGACAACCTCGACCGGCATGGAAGGCCCCGCCTCTTTGACCCTGCGGCCTGTATCGTCGGTCATGGCCCGGACCCGTCCGTACTCCATCCTCGAGACGACGGCATCTCCCTCTCTCAGGGTCCCCTCCTGGATAATGACCGTGGCCACCGGCCCCCTTCCCCGGTCGAGCTTTGCCTCGATGACGACCCCGCGCGCCAGCCGGTCCGGGTCGGCCTTGAGCTCCATGATATCCGCCTGGAGGAGGATCAACTCCATCAGCTCCTCGATCCCCGTCTTCTGTTTCGCCGAAACCTCCGCATAGATGGTATCCCCCCCCCATGCCTCGGGGACAAGCTCGTATTCAGCGAGCTGCTGCCTGATCCTCTCCGGGTCGGCGTTCGGCTTGTCGATCTTGTTGACCGCAACGATGATGGGGACACCGGCGGCCCGGGAATGATTGATCGCCTCAACCGTCTGATCCATGACACCGTCGTCGGCGGCGACGACGAGCACCACGACATCCGTCACCTGGGCCCCTCTCGCCCGCATCGCCGTGAAGGCCTCGTGTCCCGGTGTATCGAGGAAGACGATATCTTTCTCATTGATACGCACATGGTATGCCCCGATGGCCTGGGTGATACCGCCTGATTCTCCCTCTATGACGTTTGTCTGCCGTATCACATCCAGGAGGGACGTCTTTCCATGGTCGACATGCCCCATGATGGTCACCACGGGTGCCCGCGGTCTGAGGTTTGCGGGGTGAGGTTCCTCCCGGTGCACGATGTCCTCGTACTCCACCCCGACGGATTCAACCTGATACCCGAATTCACTGGCAACAAGAGTCGCGGCATCGATGTCGATCGACTGATTGATCGTCACCATCATCCCCAGTGAAACCAGCTTGCTGATCAGTTCACCGACCTTGATCCCCATCTTCCTTGCAAGGTCGCTCACCTTGATGGCCTCTTCAATCTTGACTCTCCTCTTGATTGCCTTGGGGGTTGTAATCTCGGTCGCTTTCATCCGGCTGACGGGGACGATCTTCTCCTCCTTCCAGTTCCTGCGTTCCTCTTCTTCCTCGGGTCTTCCCCTCCTGGATCGCTTCCCTTTCTTATCGAACCGCTGTTTGAGGAAGGTCTTCTTGCGCCGGTCATCCTCCCCCACATGCACCTCGACCGGTTTCTTTATCTTGTGGGAGGGTTTTGACGGAGCTTTTTCCTCGCGAGCGGCCGGTTCGCTCTCCTGGGAAGGTGTGCGCACCCCTTCCCCCGGGGAGGGCGTCTTCTCTGCCGGAGGTACGGATTTCGGTTCCTTCTTGACGGCCGCTCGAACAATGACCGCGGAAGTCCTGCGCGGCCTCCTCTCCGGTGCTGTCTTCTGTTCTTTCTTCGAATCTTCTCTTTCTTTCTCCGTGTCTTCAGCCGGGACCGCTGCCTTGATCTCTTCTTTTCCGGGTACTTCTGCAACCGGAGGAACTTCTTCCGAGGATTTTGACGGTTCTTCCTTCGCCTCTGCTTCCCCTCTCTCCGGTTCCGCCTGAGGAGCTTCGGCAGGAGTCTCATCGGCCGGAGAGGTATACTGCCGTACCGCCCTTCGCCTGATAACCGTCCTCTTCACCCTCTTTTCTACAATCGCATCTCGTTCACCCAGGGCAAACTCTCTTCGGACCCGTTCAACATCGGCCTCCTCAAGGGAACTGGAGTGGGCCTTGACGGCTATGCCGAGTTTCTCCAGCCGCTCTATGAGATCTTTGTTGTCTATGCCGAGTTCTTTGGCTAATTCGTAGACTCTTATCTTGGACATTATGGGCGCTCCTGATTGTCTTACCGACAGCGCACGGACACTCTTTATTTCTCTTCAGACAGGCTTCCGTCGCTTTCGCTGTCGATAATCTTCTTTGCCTCTTCAATCCAGGCGGTTGCCTTCTTCTCACTGATTCCCTTTATGGCGCTGAGCGCCTCGGGCTCCGCCGAAGCCACCATTGCGATTCCTTTGAATCCTTCCCCATAGAGGATTTCCGCCGTGCGTTCACCGACACCGGCTATCTGCATGAGAGATTCGGCCCCCTCATGTTTCGCATCCGCCACCCCGGTCTCACTCTTGACATCGATCTTCCAGCCGGTCAGCCGGGCCGCCAGCCGCACATTCTGGCCGGCCCTCCCGATGGCCAGCGAGAGCTGGTCGTCCGGCACGACGACCTCCATGGTCCGGGCCTCCTCATCCATGTATACCCTGTCCACCTTGGCCGGTGACAGGGCGTTACAGATATACCGCACCGGGTCATCCGAACAGGGAACGATGTCTATCTTTTCCCCTCTCAGTTCCTGAACGACCCCCTGTACCCGTGACCCCCTCATGCCGACGCACGCCCCGACCGGGTCGATGTCCCGATCCTCCGACCGGACGGAGATTTTGGTCCTGTTTCCCGGTTCTCTGGCTATGTTGACGATCTCTATGAGACCCTCAGATATCTCGGGGACCTCCATCTCAAAGAGGGCCCTGACGAAGCCCGGATGTGTCCTGGAGAGCAGTATCTGGGGGCCCTTGGATATCCGCTTGACGTCGTATATGTATGCCCGGATCCGCTCCCCCCGTCTGAACGATTCCCGCTTGATCTGTTCGGAGGGAAGGATGATCCCCTCCGACATGCCGAGGCTGACGATGATGCTCCCCCCCTCGAATCTCTGCACGAAGCCATTGACCAACTCGCCCTTCCTGTCCTTGTACTCCTCGTAGACATTGTCACGCTCGGCATCCTTGACCTTCTGAATGATGATCTGCTTGGCCGTCTGAACGGCGATTCTCCCGAAGGTGTCCGTTTCTATCTTTATCCCGAGGCTGTCTCCCAACTCCGCATCCTCATCCAGGGTCTCCCGCGCCTCCTCCAGAGATACCTGTGTGTCGGGATTCAGGACGTGCTCCACCACCGTCTTGAAGAGGAAGGTCTCCATCTCCCCCGCTTCCTCGTTGTAGGTTACCTCGAGATCCATATCCGGCCCCAGCTTCTTCCGTGCGGCGGTCAGAACGGCCGTTTCCAGCGCATCGACGATTATTTCCTTGTCTATCCCCTTTTCTTTTCCCATCTGTTCGATGAGACGTTTAAGATCTGGCGACATCGTACCGGTCCTCCGAACTCAAATTGACGGCTTCGAAAAAATCACCCCTTCCGATGCCTCGGAACCATACTGCCCTTTGGTTCCTGCCTTTCGTGAAGGTGTCAAAATTCATACTCAAGATTTGCCTTTACCACCATACCCCGCGGTATGGTATACACCGTTTCCCCCACCTCTATGACGAGGCTCTTTTCACCCCCCTTATCGACAAATGCAATCAGTCTGCCCGTGAAATTCCTCTTCCCCTCTATCTTTTCAGCGGCGCGAATCTTAACCGTGTGTCCTTCGTATCGTACAAAATCCCGGTCACGTACCAGGGGGCGGTCAAGTCCCGGCGACGATATCTCCAGATTGTATGAGCCGGGAGGGGTCTCATGGATATCGAGGAGATCGCCCACTTCACCGCTTATCGTGGCGCAATCATCGAGGGTCACTCCTCCCTCTTTGTCTATGTAGATCCTGACGATCCAGCGGGACGGCCCCTTAAGGCATTCGACATCGACCAGCTCCATCCGCTCGGATTCGATAACCGGCTCAACCAGCTCCGCTATCTTCTCGCGGTATGTTTTCCCAGACCCGCTCACGGTTCCTCTCAAAAATAAAAAAAGCGGGCAGAGCCCACTTTCCGGATGTCTGTAACATAATAAAATTTCTTTTGCAACCGAAAAGATTGGAGCGGGCGATGGGATTCGAACCCACGACGTCCAGCTTGGGAAGCTGACATTCTACCCCTGAATTACGCCCGCTCTCTCACTACACATACCGCGATTTAGGCGACCGCGCGCCTTTTGTCAAGCCTTTTTTGCTCCTCCCCTTCGAAGCCGCGTTGTTATCGACCGGCCGTGTGCCTCGAGTCCCTCGATCTCGGCAAATCTGGCAGCCTTGGGACCATACACCGCAAGGGCTCCCTCGGAAAAGGAAAGAACGCTCATCCTCTTGATAAAATCATAGACCCCGAGAGGGGAAGAGAACCTGGCCGTTCCCCCCGTGGGGAGGATATGATTCGGGCCAGCGATATAGTCACCCAGGACTTCCGGAGTATGGGAACCCAGGAATACCGCCCCCGCATTCCTGACCCTGTCCAGGAGGGCCTTTGGGGCCTCCACGGCCAGTTCAAGGTGTTCCGGTGCGAGACGGTTCGCTATATCCACCGCCTCGTCGATATCGACGGTTACAATCGCCGCTCCATACCGTTCCAAGGCCTCAGCCGCCGTTGGACTGGTCAACTCATGAGCCTGCCTGAGGGCCTCGGCAACAACCGCCGAGGCATATCCGCTGTCAGCAGTCAGAAGAATGGCCCCCGCCATCGGGTCATGCTCCGCCTGGGACAGCAGATCGGCCGCGACTACGTCCGGCGGCGCCGTCCCGTCGGCAATGACCACGATCTCGCTGGGGCCCGCTATCATGTCGATACCCACGCTGCCGTAGACCATCCTCTTCGCGGTCGCCACATAGATATTCCCGGGACCGACGATCTTGTCCACCCGCGGGATGGACTGCGTCCCATAAGCGATGGCGGCGACGGCCTGGGCTCCCCCGATTCTGTAAATCCGATCCACACCGGCCAGATGTGCGGCGACAAGAATCAGGGGATTCATCGTCCCTTTCTTTACCGGAGATGTCAGGATGATCTCCCCGACACCGGCAACCCTGGCGGGAATCGCCGCCATCAGTACCGTGGACGGATAGGTCGCCCGGCCGCCCGGCGCGTAGATGCCGACACGATCCAGCGGGCGTATCACCTGCCCCAGTTCCACCCCGTCGTCATCGGTATAAGACCACGACTCCACACGCTGACGTTCGTGAAAAGCCCGTATTCGCGCCGCAGCAAGTCTGAGGAGCTCGACATCATCGGGGTCCACCGCCCTGCCTGCCGACTCTATCTCGTCCGGAGAGACCCTGACCGTTTCTTTGCTGAGCAATATCCCGTCAAACTGTTCCGTGTAGGCAAAGAGGGCCTCGTCCCCCTTCCTCTGAACGGCAGCCACGATCCCGGCTACGACATCCTCAACGTCCTGCGGAATACGGTCTTTCCGGTGTATGATGCGGCCGAGCTCCTCGGCGAACTGCTTATCCTGCGTGCTGATAACCCTCACGATCCCCCCTTTACCCTCCTGATATCGGCCCCGAGGGTGGACAGTTTTTCTTCGATACGCTCATACCCCCGGTCTATGTGGTAGATCCTGGAGATCTCGGTCGTCCCTTCGGCCACCAGACCGGCAAGGATCAGCGAGGCGGATGCCCGCAGGTCGGTCGCCATCACCGGGGCGCCGCGGAGCCGGGAGACACCCCTGACAACGGCGGTGCTCCCCTCCACGATTATGTCCGCCCCCATCCTCATCAGCTCGTTCACATGCATGAACCTGTTTTCAAATACGGTTTCCTTGATGATGCTGCTCCCATTTCCCAGGCACATCAGCACCATCATCTGCGCCTGAAGATCGGTCGGAAAACCGGGATAGGGGAGGGTCTGGACGTCCACGCTGGTTATATGCCGGTCGCTGACAATCCGAAGTCCTCCCCCTGCTGGCGTAACCTCGACACCCACCTCTCTCAGTTTGACGATGACCGTATCGAGATGATCCGGTCGGCACCCCAGGACGGTGACATCCCCCCCGGCGATCCCCGTCGCGATCATATAGGTCCCCGCCTCGATCCGGTCGGGGATGATCTCCGCCTCAACCGGATGAAGGGCATCCACTCCCTCGATCTCGATGACATCGGTCCCCGCGCCCCTGATCCGTGCACCCATACCGATCAGGACATCGGCAAGATTGACGACCTCCGGTTCACCGGCGGCATTCTCAAGGACCGTCGTCCCCTCGGCCAGCGTGGCGGCCATCAGGATATTCTCGGTGCCGGTCACCGTCGAGATGTCAAAATAGATAGTGGCTCCCCTGAGCCGGGGGGCACGGGCCTCCACGTACCCGTCCCGGAGATCGATCTCGGCCCCCATGGCCCGCAGGGCCTTCAGGTGCAGATTCACCGGTCTGGCTCCGATGGCGCATCCACCGGGGAGCGAGACCCGCGCCCTCCCCGCTCGCGCGACGAGCGGCCCGAGAACCAGGATGGAGGCCCTCATCGTCCTGACGAGATCGTAGGGGGCTTCATGGCTCGTGATCGTTCCCGCATTGATCCGGAGCGTCTCACACCCCTCGATCTTGGCCCCGAAGCCGGCCAGGACCCGTTTGATCGTCCTCACATCGGCAAGATCGGGGACGTTCCGGAAGATATTCCACCCATCCGTCAGGAGTGAGGAAACGAGAACGGGGAGTGCCGCATTCTTGGCGCCGCTGATGCGGACATCACCCTCCAGCCTCCTGCCCCCCTGTATGACAATCTTATCCACCAGCCCGACCCCCTGTCTGCGCCAGGACGACCCTCTCTATCCCGGCATAATCCCGATGAAAGATGCTATCATAGTACCCGCTCTCGTGCAGCATTTTCTCGACGGCGTCCCCCTGCCTCGCCCCCAGCTCCATGGCAAGCCATCCGCCCACCTCCAAAAACCGACCGGCTCCCTCTATGAGTCTCCGGTGGAACTCCGTGCCGGTCGGACCGCCGACCAGTGCCCGCCGGGGTTCATACTCTCTCACCTCCGGGGAAAGCAGTTCGAACTCCTCTTCGGCAATGTAGGGCGGGTTCGAAACGACGATATCATATATTCCCCTGACAGGCTCGAACAGGTCCCCGCACAGGAATGAAATTCTCTCTCCCACGTCATTGTTCGCGGCATTTCGGCCGGCAACCTCAAGGGCCTTCGGAGAAGAATCAGTGGCCGTGATGGAGGCCCGTTCCAACTCAGAGGCGAGCGCCACACTGATCGCACCGCTTCCCGTCCCGATCTCCAGTATCCGGACCCGTTCCCTCCGTCCGAAGAGTTTCAGCACCGTCTCGACCAGGATCTCCGTATCGGGCCGTGGCACCAGCACATCCGGGGTCACCTCAAAGGTGAGCGACCAGAATTCTTTCCTCCCGGTGATATAGGCGACCGGCTCCCCTTTTTCCCTCCTGGCAACCAGCGCGTGGAACCGCTTTTCTTCTGCGCCGGAGAGATTCCGCTCCGGGTGTGCATAGAGAAACTGACGGTCTCGGCCGATACAGTGTGCGAGCAGGACGTGGGAATCAAGACCGGACGTCGATACCCCTGCCGCGCCAAGCCGGCGCCGTGCTTCCTCAAGGACCTGTGAACAGTTCATCACATGGACACCCTCCCCGGCGGGATTTTTGTATCTTAAAAAAGCGCTCATTGCAATATACGAAAACTCCCCCGGCCTTCACTGCAACGAGGGACACGTGGACCGAATCACTTGCACCCGGATCGCCGGATGTGTTACGGTTGTACCAGTCCGCAGCGTTTTATATACCCCGATCCTTCCAGACACCGTACGCAAGGAGAGTGCATATGTATACCTTCGAGCTTTCTCAAGAGAGAAAACAGTACCAGGAACTTGCACGGAAGTTTGCCGAGACGGAGGTCAGGCCGCTGAATGATAAATTCGATGACGACTGGGATACGCACGCATACATGTCACAGGTGCTCAAAAAGGCGGCCGGACTCGGATTCATGGGACTGCCTATCGCTCCGGAATACGGCGGTTCCGGTGCCGACGGCATGACCGTCATGGCCGTCCTTGAAGAGCTGGCGGCCGTAAACGGAGGGGTCGCCTGCGTGATCGGCGATACGTGGTTCGCCCAGACACCCATCGTGATCGCGGCGAACGAGGAACAGCGGAAGCGGTTCCTCACACCCCTCGCCTCCCGCGAAGAGCCCAACCTTGGATGTATCTGCATGACCGAACCCGCATCGGGGGCGGACATTGAAGATCCCCGGATGCACCTGCGAACGGTCAAGACGATCGTCACGGAAGATGGTGACAACTATGTCATCAACGGCGTCAAGATGTGGCCGAGTAATGCCGGGATCGCCTCTCACTACGTGGTCATCGCCACCACGGACCCGAAGGAAGAAGAAAAGGGGTCCTGCATCATTGTTGTCGAGGAGGGAACGCCGGGCCTCTCCTTCGGCAAGATCGAACGGAAGATGGGCATGCCGGAGGACCAGAATCGGGAGGTGGTCTTCGAGAATGTCCGCGTCCCGAAGGATAATCTCCTGGGCGGCATCGGTGACGGGCAGCGGATCCTCCAGACGACCGTTGCCTACAACCGGCTCGGCGCGGGGATGATCTCCGTCGGCATGGCGCGGGGGGCCTTCGAGTATGCCCTCCAGTACTGCAAATCACGGGTCGTGGGAGGAAAGCCGCTGATCGAGCACAGTCTGATCTCGGCCCGGTTCGCCGATATGGCGACCAAGATCGACGCGGCCCGGCTCCTCGTCTACCGCGCGTCCTGGTCGCTCAAAAAGCGCCATCCCCATCGGGCCCGCTATTCCGATATGGCCAAGGTATACGCGACGAACGCCGCGATGGAGGTCACGACAAACTGTGTTCAGTTGATGGGATCCTACGGATATTCAAGGGAGTACCCCGTCGAAAAGTACATGCGGGACGCCAAGATCGTGCAGATCTACCTCGGCCCGAACGAGCTGGTCCAGCAGCTGATCGGCGAGGACCTGTAACGGACAAAAAAAGAGGGGGATTCCTGAGGAATCCCCCTCTGGCACAGAAACGGAACCGATACGATCAGATGGTGAAGGATTCTTCGAGCATCTCAACAGGAGTCTTATCTCCCAGCTTGATCGCCTTGAATCGAGCTTCCACGGTGGTCAGAATGTTCGCCGCGAAATACTTCGCCGAGGCAACCTTGCCGAAATAGAAGGCAACTTCCGCATTGTTCTTCCCAAGTTCACGTTGTGCTTCAGGTGTACTCGCTCCCGCTTCCTTGAAGAGGGCATCCAGCTTTGCCGAGGCGATAACGGCCGCATCCACCAGCCGCCAGCCGATCACGACATCGCCCATGATCATCAGAAAGGGCCTGGTGTTGATAAGGGGTGCGATAAATTCACCGCCCTTGAGCCATGACCCGAACTGCATCAGAATATCGCCAAGGGCGGCCGAGGCGCCTCCCAGATACCCGGCGGTTTCCTTCAGTCCTTCGATCCCCTTGCACTTCTCGACGGTGGCGCCCATCTCGGTGAGCAGGTTCATCGCATTCTGCCCCTTGCGCTGACCGAGCTTCCGGAAGACCAGGTCGAGGGACTGGATGGCGTTCGTCCCCTCGTAGATGGGGGCGATCCTGCAGTCGCGCATATACTGCTCGATGGGATATTCCTGGCAGTACCCGTAGCCGCCATAGACGTCCATGGCCAGGGAGCAGATCTCCACACCCTTGTCGGAACAGTAGGCCTTGACGATCGGCGTCAGAAGTTCCACGTATCCGTCCCATCTCTCCCGTTCCTCTTCCGTCTCGGCGACCTCCGCCATGTCGATGCAGTACCCGATCCAGTAATTCATCGACCGCATCCCCTCGACATGGGACTTCATCCAGAGGAGCGATCGCCGGATATCGGGGTGCCTGATGATCGGGACCCCTTCCGGTGACTGCGAGGTAAGGTCCCGGCTCTGGACGCGCTCCTTCGCATAGGCGATGGCGTGCTCCAGGGCAGCCGAGGCATGGTCGAGTCCCTGCATCCCGGTTCCAAGACGTGCCTCGTTCATCATCTGGAACATGATCTTCATGCCTTCCCGCTCGTTGCCGAGAAGTTCGCCGACACAATTGCCGTTCTCGCCAAAGTTCAGGGTCGCCGTGGCCGAGCCCTTGATCCCCATCTTGTGTTCGATGTTCCCCGTGATGACGTCGTTCGACTCCCCGAGGCTCCCGTCGTCGTTGACCTTAATCTTCGGAACGATGAAGATCGAAATCCCCTTCGTCCCCTGGGGATCTCCCTCGATCCTCGCCAGGACGGCGTGGACGATATTCTCCGTCAGGTCGTGGTCGCCGGAGGAGATGAAGCACTTGGTCCCCGCGATGCTGTACGTGCCGTCGGGGAGCTTCTTGGCAGTGGCCCGCGAGGCCCCGACGTCGCTCCCCGCCCCCGGTTCGGTGAGACACATCGTCCCGCCCCACTCGCCGGCGCACATCTTGTAAACGTATTTGTTCTTCTGCTCTTCCGTACCGTATGTCAAGATCAGGTCGGCCGCACCCAGCGTCAACCCCACATACATCATGAAGGAATAGTTGGCCGAACCGAACATCTCGCTGTTGGCGTTGGCGAGCACCTTGGGCATGCCCTGACCGCCCACCTCGACGGGGAAAAGGGGGCAGAACCATCCTGCTTCGCGGAGGTTCTTAAAGGGCGTATGGTAGCACTTCGGCGCGTACGCCTTGCCGTCTTTGAAGACCGCCGGGTCCTCCTTGTCGGCGATTTCGTAGGTGGGCAGGATCTCCTCCAGCGCGAATTTTTCCGCCTCGGTCAGAACCATGTCGACCATATCCATCGAGTAGTCGGCATATTTCTCATACTCGAAGAGCTTTTCGATACCGATCTGCTCATACAGAACGAACCGCTGATCACGCGTGTTCACCAATGAATTGCTCATGACATCCTCCTCATAATTTTTAGTTATCTACCGTTTGCATCCGCCGCCTGGCAAGAGCCTGCCGTGCCTGAGAGACAGGGTGACCCGGCGATCCCTCCGAGAGGGTCCTCACTTTTCCACTCTCTCCCACAGCGACGCGTTGGCGTTTCCGAAACCGCCGCAGAGCATGGCTACGCCGTATTTGGCATCCTTGAAATCGGTCTTCATGACGTTGTGGAGCGTAATGATAATCCTGACACCGGACTCTCCGAGGGGATGCCCGAGCGCCAGGGCGCCGCCCCAGACGTTCACGTTGTCGAAGGGGGCGTTCTCTGCGATGCCGAGATCGCGGATCACCGCCAGGGCCTGGCTCCCGAAGGCCTCGTTCAGCTCCCAGACGCCGATATCCTTCACCGCCAGGCCGGTCCGCTCCAGGAGCTTCCGGGCGGCGGCGATGGGACCGATACCCATCACGGTGGGGTCACAGCCGGCCATAGCGCCGTGGACGTATTTGATGTGGTAGTCCAGTCCCAGCTCGTCCGCCTTGTCCCGGCTCATGAGGAGAAGTGCGCCAGCGCCCGTCGTCAGGGGAGACGATACGGCGGCGGTCACGATACCGTTCTCCTTGAAGGGGGATTTCATGGTCGCCATCTGTTCCATCGACACATTGTCCCGGATCCACTGGTCACGATCGACCATGAACTTTGTCCCGTCCTCCTGCTCTCCCTCGATAGGAACGATCTCATTCTTGAATTTCCCCGCATCCCGGGCCTCGGCCGCCTTCTTGTTGCTCCAGTAGGCCATGTTCTCCATGTCCACGCGGTTCACCTTCCAGAGTTCGGCGACCTTCTCGGCGGTGGCGCCCATGGGGATCTCCTCAAACTTGTACCGTTCGAGCAGCCGCGGGGGAAAATCCATGGCGAACGACATGGGGACCTTCTGCATATCCTCCACACCGGAGGCGATGTAGATATCTCCCTCGCCGCACATGATCGCCCGTGCGGCATGCTCTGTCGCGGCCATCCCCGAGCAGCACTGCTGGCCGACACCGTTCGCCGCTACCGACTCGGGGAACCCGCCGGCCAGCCAGGCCAGCCGGGCGATATCGTTCTGCATCCCCGCCTGGTTCGCCGAACCGCAGAAGACCGAATCCACGTCCTCGGGCTTGACCTTGGGATTCCGCTTGAAGAGTTCCTGGTACACCGGGATCAAAAGGTCTTCAGGCCGTACGTTCCTGAACCACCCCTTCTCCTTGTGAGCCCGGGCGTTCGCAGTTCTGACACCATCAATCACCACACATTCCTTCATTTCCATGACCTCCGAATAGTTTTTGAAGGAGAGAGGAGGGGATGAGTGATCTCCCCCATATCCCTCTCACGCTCCGTTGTTACCTGCACCGCACCCCATCGATCGGATGCTCTTCACGCGGCTGCGTCTATACCGCAAACGATTCCTCGGGTATCTCAACGGCAAGCGCTTCGCCTGCCTTGATGATCTCGCACCTGACCTTGACGGTGGGGAGGATCTCGGCGGCGAAGAACCTCGCCGACATCACCTTTCCCCTGTAGAAGGGAGCATCCACATCACCGGCATCCAGAGAAGCCAGTTTCTCGAGGGCGATCCCCGCACCCTGGAGGAGGAACCATCCGCAGATCACGTCACCCATGACCGCGAGGAAGGGTTCCACGTTCTGGATCGGAACGGCCGCCTTGCCGGATTTGAAGCATTCAATAAAGAAGAGGGGCAGTTCGGCCATGGCACCGGAGGCCTCAGCCAGCTTCGCGACGGAGGACTTCAGTTCCTCAACACCCTTCAGCTTCTCGATCGTCGCCGTAATGTCGGTGAAGAGGTTCATCACATTCTGTCCCTTGTTCTGCCCCAGTTTCCTGCCAACCAGATCCATCGCCTGGATCTGGTTCGTCCCCTCATAGATCTGGGTGATCTTGCAGTCTCTGAGATACTGCTCAACAGGGTATTCCTGACAGTACCCGTATCCGCCGTAGACATCCATCGCCTTGGTGCAGATCTCCACGCCCCTGTCGGAGGAAAAGGCCTTGCAGATCGGGGTCAGGAGTTCCGCATATCCATGATACTTCTGTCGTTCCTCCTCGGAATCCGATGCCTCGGCCACATCGATACAGTACCCGGTGAAATAGTTCAGGGCTCTGATCCCCTCAAGGTAGGCCTTCATCCACAGCAGCATCCGCCGCACCGGGGGGTGGTTGATGATGGTCGCCGCATCCGCATCCTTGTCCGCAAGGGCAGATTTGCTCTGGATCCGCTCCTTGGCGTACTGGACGGCATGTTCGTAGGCGGCCGAGGCGATGCTCATCCCCTGGACACCGACATCCAGCCGGGCCTCGTTCATCATCTGGAACATGATCTTCATTCCCTGGCATTCTTCACCGAGGAGTTCGCCGATGCAGTTGCCGTTCTCGCCGAAGTTCAGGGTCGCCGTGGCCGACGCCTTGATCCCCATCTTGTGCTCGATATTCCCCGTGGTGACGTCGTTCGGCTCGCCGAGGCTCCCGTCGTCGTTGACGCGGATCTTCGGAACGATAAAGATCGAGATCCCCTTCGTCCCCGGAGGGTCACCCTCGATCCTCGCCAGGACGGGATGGACGATGTTCTCCGTCAGGTCGTGGTCCCCCGAGGAGATGAAACACTTCGTTCCCGAGATGCTGTAGGTACCGTCGGGAAGCCGCTTGGCCGTGGTCCGCAGGGCGCCCACGTCGCTCCCCGCGCCCGGCTCGGTGAGGCACATCGTCCCGGCCCATTCACCCGTATACATCCTGTACATGTATTTGTTCTTCTGCTCCTCGGTTCCCCAGGCATCAATCAGCCCCGCGGCACCGGTGGTCAGGCTGGGGTACATGCTGAAGGCCATGTGGGCGGCGGCGAAGAGTTCCCAGCACGCCGTGTGTACCGAGATGGGCATGTTCTGTCCCCCCACCTCCGGGTCCTTCGTAGCGCAGATCCACCCCGCCTCGGAGAAGGTCTTGAAGGGTTCGTGGAAACAGGCGGGAGCGTACGCCTTCCCGTCCTTGAACTGTGCGCCCTCCTTGTCCCCCTCTTCCAGTGTCGGGGCGATTACCTCGGCGGCCATCTTCTCGGCTTCACTGAGGACCATATCCACGACTTCCCTCGAATAATCGGCATACTTTTCAAATCCGAAGAGCTTGTCGATGCCGATCTGCTCGTACAGAAGAAACTTCTGATCCCTCGTATTCACCAGTAAATTACTCATTCCCCCACCACCTCCTGCTTATTCTTTAATCCTTCTATCATGGTTTCTATCCCTTCTTTGACATTGGACCGGATCCTCTCCTCCCGCATCGATTCGGTACCGACAAAGAGGTGCAGCGATATGATCCCGTTGAGGAGCCCCCACAGGGCATTCCTCATCTTTCGAATATCCGACTTCTTCAATACCAGATCTCCCGCATCGACCCCGTACTGGAGAATTCTTTCGATGAGCGAGATGGTCCGGTTCATCTCCCGGATGATCTGCCTGCGGGTCTCGTTGGACAGACTGAGATTGTCCGCCTGGAGCATGAAGTTCATCAATATTCTGAACTGCTCCCGCTCCTTCAGAAAGATATTGATATACGCGTTGGCGAAATCGAGGAGGACGTCCGTCGCATTCTTCCCCCCTTGAAATATGCGGGAAATCTCTTTGTGAAAATTTTCTATGTCGGTCAGGAGGATCTGCGCGTATATCTCTTCTTTGCTGCTGAAATAGAGGTAGATAGCACCCTTGCTGAGTTCGGCCTTCTCGGCGATATTCGCGACCGTCACGGATTTGAAACCGTTTTCAACGAACAGCTTCTTTGCAGCTTTGAGGATGACTTGTCTTCGTTGTTCCTTTTCTCTTTCCCTGCGTCTCTCAGGTCCCGGCATTCTTGCTTTCCTTGTTGGAACTATCAGAAAATCAGCTAGTTGTGCCCTGTCACGGCAAAGAAACGGATAAAGGTCAGATTGTGACCAAGGGTCATACACCTCATAAGCAAGATGGCCGGCAATGTCAAGGAAAAAATGCGGCACCGATCCCCATCCATCCCGACAACCGGGAGTGCCTCGTGGAGGACCCGCACCTGCGGACCCTCTCTTCCCCACCGCCCCGTCCCGAAGAATGAAGAAATGGGGAGTTGTATCCTCCGAAGCACCTGTGGTATAGCCCTCCCAGTTGACAGGACCCAGGAGGAACGGGTGGACACACAGGCGAAGATCGCAACGATGTTCAACCCTCGATCGGTGGCGATCATCGGGGCGTCGCGGACCATCGGCAAGTGGGGGTTCACCTTCACCCTCCACCTGATCAGGGGGGGATACCGGGGGACCATATACCCGATCAATCCGGCCGGCGGTGAGATGATGGGGCTCAGGACCTACCGGACCCTGGATGGAGTACCCGGCCCTGTGGACCTTGCCTTCATCCTCCTTCCTCCGGATAAGGTTGCCGCCGCCATCACCGAATGCGGCGCTCTCGGTATCCCCGCCTGCGTGGTTATCACCGCCGGCTTCGCCGAGCTCGGTGGGGAGGGGAAAGCGCTCGAGGAAGATATCACGAGAGTCGCCCGGGATGCCAATATCGCCATGGTGGGGCCCAACTGTGCCGGGATCATCAGCACACATCCTGAGAGCCTGTACTGCATGATGCAGCCGGACTTTCCTCCCCCCGGCCATATCGCCGTCGTATCGCAGAGCGGCAACATCGCCGGTTCGATGCAGCTCATGCTCTGGAAGCAGGATATCGGCGTCAGCCGGTGCGTCAGCGTGGGGAACCAGGCCCTTGTGAAGACCGAGGATATCCTGGAGTTTCTGATTGACGATGACCTCAGCCGGGTCGTCGTCGCCTACATCGAAGGGGTGGACGACGGGAAACGCTTCATGGACGTGGCGGCGCGGCTGACCAGGAAGAAACCGTTTATCGTTATCAAGGGTGGAAGATCCGAGCGGGGGGTTAAAGCAGCGCGATCCCATACCGGGGCAATCGCCGGTTCCGACGCGGTATTCGACGCCGTCTGCCGGCAGTGCGGGATCATCCGCGTCACCGACGTGGAGGACCTGATCGATACAGCGGTGGCATTCCTCTCTCAGCCGATCCCCCGGGGGAACCGGGTGGGGATCGTGGCGAACGGGGGCGGCTGGGCGGTCCTCACCGCCGATGCCTGCACCGAGGCGGGGCTGGATGTAGCACCCCTCCCCGAAGAAACGTTGCGTCGCCTCGATGAGCGGCTCCCGGCCTGGTGGAACCGCCAGAATCCCGTGGACATGGTGGCGGGGATGAGCCGGGGGGCCTTCTTCAAGGCGATCGAGATCCTGGCCCAGTGCGATCAGATCGACGCCGTCATCGCCCTCGGTTTCGGATACGGCAACGCCAACGTGGCGGCTATCGCATCGGCCCCCGACAGGGACACCCCTGAATACGACTCCTACATCGAGGCGACCCTCCACTCCGACCTCCGGGGAGCGCGGTTCATCCTGAACACGATCGCCAGCTACCGGAAACCGGTCCTCCTCACCTCGGAATACATCGTCGGGGCCGACCGGGACAACAATGAAGCGATCCTTGAACTGCGCAGCAAGAACGTCCTCGTCTACCCGTCGTCGCGCCGTCCCGCCGAGGTCCTGGCACGCCTGGTCCGCTACGGCCGGTACCGCCGGAAGGCGGCTTCCTGATACCCCGATCAGGTGTTTTTCCGGATTCTCTCTCAGGAATTCACGTTGACCGCTCCTCTCCGGGACATTATAATGGAATTTGTTCAGCAATATGGTAAGACCCCCATAGAGGACATATCGCATGATTCCCATCAATACCATCGCGGTACTGATTATTGTCGCCGTCGCCACGCTGCTCTTCGTCACCGAGAAACTGCGCGTCGATGTGACCGCCCTGTGCGTCCTGGTGGCGCTTCTCCTCTTTCAGCTCATCAGGCCGGACCAGGCCCTTTACGGATTCGCGAATACCGCCACGGCCATCGTCGCGGCGATGTTCGTCCTGAGCGCAGGTCTGGTGCGGACCGGCCTCGTCGAATGGCTGGCCCGCCGCATCGACCGGTTTGCGGGGAAGGGGGAGAAACGGCTTGTAGTCGTCCTCTGCGTGATGGCGGCGTCCCTTTCAGCCTTCATGGTCAACACGGCGACGGTCGCCATCCTGATCCCCGTGACGGTCATCCTCGCGAAGGCTCGGAAGGTCTCACCATCACGCGTACTGATCCCCCTGTCCTTCGCGAGCCAGTTCGGGGGTGTCTGCACGCTGATCGGGACCTCCACCAATGTCCTGGTCAACTCGATGGCCGTCAGCGGCGGCCTGAAGCCCTTTTCCCTTTTCGAGTTCGCACCGATGGGGTTGGTCCTGACCATCATCGGAACGCTGTACCTGACCTTCTTCTCCGGGATTCTCATACCGAAGCGGAAGGGGGCGGACGAACGGATCGACAAGTACCGGCTTGCCGACTATCTCTCCGAGATGCGGGTCACCGAAGGCTCCCGCCTGATCGGCAAGCGGTGGCGGGAGATCAAAGAAAAAAGTCTGCAAGAGATAGATCTGATAAAGATCATCCGCGACGGCAAGGCGACCTGGCGGGCATCGGCCACCAAGATCAGGGAGGATGATTTTCTCCTCCTCCACGGGAACGCCGAAGAGCTGATCAAGATGAAAGACAACTACCGGCTCGAGACGAAGGCGGATGCGGTGATCCAGGACAAGGAGCTGGAATCGGACAAGATCGAGCTGATCGAGGCCGTCGTCCCGCCGCGGTCGAGGCTGATCGGGCGGACCCTCCGGGGGGCCGAATATATAGAGCGCTACGGCTGCGTGGTCCTCGCCGTCCAGCGACGCGGCAAGATCCTCCGGGACCGGCTCGCCGACATCAGTTTCGACGACGGGGACACCCTCCTCCTGCAGTGCGACCGGGATTCAGTCCAGCGAATCGCTCGAACATCGGATCTCATCGTCACCAACGAGCTGAGCCAGCTTCATTTCAGAAAGGACCGGGCATTCACGGCACTAGGGATCTTCGCCGCCATGATTCTCCTGGTTACGTTCAACGTCCTCCCCCTCCTCGTCGCCGCGCTGAGCGGGGCCGTCGCCATGGTCCTCGGCCGCTGCATCACCATCGAAGAGGCGTACAAGGCGATCGACTGGAAGGTCATCTTTCTCCTGGGAGGAATCATCCCTCTGGGGCTGGCCATGGAACAGACGGGGACCGCCGCGTGGCTGGCCGGCACGATCATGAATCCGCTGCTCGAAATGGGCCCCCTCGTCGTTCTGGCATGCCTCTACGGCATCACCGCCATCCTGACGGAACTCATGTCGAACAACGCGTCGGCCATTCTCCTGGTGCCCATCGCCTTCTCCGCCGCGGAACTGATGGGGGTAAGTGTCCGGCCGTTCTTGATGGCGATCACCTTCGCCGCCTCGACCAGCTTCGCGACGCCTATCGGCTACCAGACAAACACGATGATCTACGCCCCCGGCGGGTACCGCTTTTCCGACTACGCCCGCATCGGGGTACCGCTGAATATCATATTCTGGATCGTCGCGGTTCTCCTGGTGCCGATCCTGTGGCCCTTTTAGCGGAAACGGCATGGTGCCGTTTTCATGAGGAGAGATGTAATGACCCTGCAGATGGCCCTTGTTTTTCTGATCCTCGGCGTGACGGTCCTTCTTCTCGTTACCGATACGTTGCGGGTGGATATCGTGGCGATCCTGGTGATGGTCACCCTTCCCTGGCTGGGGCTCGTCGAACCGGAGGAGGCCTTCTCGGGTCTGGCCAGCAACGCGGTCGTGGCGGTGATCGCCGTCATGATCCTTGGGTACGGTGTGGACCGTTCCGGCGCCATCAACCGGCTTGTCAGGCCCATTGTCTCGGCCGCCCGGTCCGACGAGAGGCGGTTGATCGGCCTCGTCACCGTGACCGTGGGTCTGATCTCCGCCTTCATGCAGAACATCGGGGCCGCCGCCCTCTTCCTCCCCGCCATGCTGAGAATATCCAAGAGCACGGGGTTGCCCGCATCGCGTCTCCTGATGCCCATGGGGTTTGCGGTCATCCTCGGAGGCAACCTGAGCATGGTCGGCTCGACCCCGCTTCTTATACTGAACGACCTCCTCCGGCAGGGCGGTCATCATCCCTTCGGCCTCTTCAGTGTTACCCCCGTGGGGCTCGCCCTCCTGGCCGCCGGTGTCATCTATTTCCTTCTCTTCGGCGGCCGTCTCCTCCCCGGGAGCGGGGAACGGGCAAAGAAACCGGCCAGCACGCAGACAAGACTGATCGAGCGGTGGCACCTGCCCGCGACCATTTACCACTGCGCCATCCCGGCGAAGAGCCCCCTGGTCGGCAGAACCAGAGGGGACGTCCGGCTCCGGGCGAAGTACGGTCTGAACCTGCTCGCCCTCGCCGAGGGGGATGATGTCCTGTACGCCCCCTGGCGTCATACCCCCTTCGCCGCGGGTCAGCGGCTGGCGCTCCTGGGCGACCGGAACGACCTGAACCGGTTCGTCACCGACTACGCCCTCATGTATCGGGAGGATGCAAAACCGTTCGAAGATCTGGAGACGGCCGGACGTGCCGGTTTTGCCGAGATGGTCATCCCCGTGAGGGCGCCCCTCATCGGAAAGACACTGCGGGAGATAGCCCTCCGCAAGACCTACGGCGTGGAGCCGATCATGCTCCTCAGCGGCGAGCGCGAAGAACGGGAGAATTTCTCGGACGAGCCTCTCCAGGCGGGGACGGCCCTCATCGTCCATGGCCGGTGGCAGCGTATCAGGGCCATGGCGGACAACACCAGCTTCGTGCTTATTACCCCTGTCCCGGCCGCTGAGACGGCGCCGAAGCAGCGGCCGGCCGTCGCACTGGTCTGTCTTGCCGGGGCAATTCTTCTCACGCTCTCCGGCCTTCCCATCGCTCTCGGTCTCCTGACGGGGGCCCTGGCCATGGTCCTCCTCCGGATCGTCCCCATCGACGAGGCCTATCGCGCCGTTGACTGGCGAACGGTCTTTCTCCTGGCGGGGCTGATCCCTCTCGGTATCGCCATGGACCATACCGGCGCAGCCCGGTACGTGGCCATCCAGATCATGCAGGTCCTGGAAGGACATCCCCTCCTCGTCCTCTTCGCCGTTGGGTCTCTTGCTACCCTCCTCGCCCTCGTCATATCGAACGTGGCCGCCACGATCCTCCTGGTCCCACTGGCGATGGTCATGGCGGACCTGACCGGCATCAACCCCCGCGGACTGGCGCTCCTGGTCGCCATCTGCGCCTCCAACTCCTTCCTCCTTCCCACGCACCAGGTCAACGCCCTGCTGATGTCCCCCGGGGGATACCGGACGGCCGATTTCATGCGGGCAGGGGGTGGCATAACGGTGGTCTACCTTGTCATATCGGTAATTTTTGTATATATGCTATTTCTGTAACCGGTGCCGGTCTCGCGAGCAGAGGAAACCCCGGCATCAGCTTGAAGGAGGTAGGTATCATGGCACTCATCACCATCACCACGGGTACCGGCTGCGGTGGAGTGGAGATCGCCCGTCGCACCAGCGAAGGATTGGAGATACCGCTCTATGACGATGAACGGGTTCGGGAGGAATCCATTTCCATGGGTCTCTCCTCGAAAGACCTGAAAAGCCTCAACGAGAAGGCGCCGGGATTCTTCAGCCGCGTCCTTGAGTTCAAACCCCAGACATACCTCGAACTCATGGAAGCGGTGGTCTATGAGATCTCACGCCGCGGCGAGGGGGTCATCATCGGGCACGGCGCGCAGTTTCTCCTCCGCGACTTCGGGTGCGCGCTCCATGTCCGGATCCATTCGTCGGAGGTAAACCGTATCGAGACACTGACCTCCTCACAGGGGATCAGCCGGGAGGCCGCCGTCAAGACCATCCGCGCCGACGACAGCAGCAAGCGGGGATTCATGCGGTACGCATTCGACATGGACTGGGACGACCCGGGTCTCTATGATCTGATCGTCAACCGCGACAAGCTCGGGGTCGACGCCGCCGCCGATCTGATCATTTCCGTCGCCCGGTCCGAGATCATCAACACCTGCAGCCTCCATGCGCTTGAGACGATGGAACGTTTCAGCCTCAAGAAGATGGCCGAGACGGCGGTCAAGAAGACAAGCCTCGGCGCAAAGAACATCTATGTCGAGGTTCCCGAGACGGGCGTAGTGTCTCTCACCGGTACCATCAATCCCCTGGAGTCGAAAGAGGCATTGATCGACGCCGTGAAGGCCGTCCCCGGGGTCACCGAAGTTCGTGAACAGCTGGCACCGGAGAAGATCCACGACATATAGGGCCGGTGATATCCCCTGCCCCGCCATGCCGGATGAGATTACGGAAGGGTTCGGTATCACTGGTATTCCTGAAGATCGGAACGGTCGCATACCATTCTTCCCGCATTTTCGTGCTTGATTCAGAGCCCCAAACCTGTCAAAACCATCCCCCGGGAACGGGACGGCCGCTGTCATGCGGGGGGCGGCCCGGGAACCGACAGGGTTCGAGGAGAAAGGAAGAAAGAATGGCGAAGGTTGCATACGAACTGGACGGACGGGTGGCCGTGGTGACGATGAACAGCGGGGAGAACCGCTTCAACTTCCCCTTCTTCGAGGCCTTCCTGGGGGTGCTCGATGAGATAGAGCACGCGACGGATGCGAATGCGCTCGTCGTGAAATCCTCGGATACGAAGATCTGGTCCAACGGGATCGATCTGGACTGGCTCCTCCCGGCCCTCGAAAAGGAAGGCCCGGACCTGATGGACCGATTCAGGGCGGAGATGTACGGTTTCATGCGGCGCGTCCTCACCTGCCCGATGCCGACCATCGCGGCCATCAACGGGCACGCCTTCGCCGGCGGCGCTTTCCTGGCATTCGCCCACGACTTCCGGTTCATGCGTTCGGACAGGGGGTGGATCTGCCTCCCCGAGGTGGATATCAACATGACCCTGGGACCGGTCTTCTCGGCCATCGCCCGGCGGGCAGTGCCCCAGTACAAATTCGAGGAGATGCAGTACACCGGCAAACGCCTCACCGCCCAAGAATGCGAGGAACACCACATCATCATGAAGGCCTGTCCCCCCGACGATCTGATGGAGGAGGTCATCGCCTTCGCCCGGTCGCTGAACAAGAACGGGAACCTGATCGGCAGGATGAAGGTCGAAACCCACGAGAAGATCCTGGAGATTATCGATCAGGCCATCGCATCCCCTCCGCGGTAGCGGGAAGGGGACGAGGAGATCATCTCATGGAGTATGAACAGATTCTATATGCCGTCGCGGACCGCATCGCCACGATCACGCTCAACCGGCCCGAGGCGCTCAACGCCTGGACCCCCCTTATGATGAAGGAGGTCCTCCAGGCGCTGGATGAGGCCGATCGGGACGACGCGGTGCGGGTGGTGATCTTCACCGGGGCCGGCCGGGCCTACTGCGCGGGGGCGGACCTGGCCGCCGGGGGATTCCAGAACCCCGACGATCCCGAGGGGGAAAAACCCTTCCGGGATTCGGCGGGGCAGGTTTCCCTGAAACTCTTCAACATGAAAAAACCCGTCATCGGCGCGATCAACGGGAACGCCGTCGGTGTCGGGATCACCATGACCATGGCCATGGACATACGGATCGCCTCCGAGGCCGCCAGGAAGATCGGGTTCGTTTTCGACCGGCGCGGGGTGGTCCCGGAGGGCTGCTGTACCTACTTCCTGCCGCGGATCATCGGTGTCAGCAGGGCGGCGGAGCTGATCCTTACGGGTCGCCTCTTCGACGCCCGGGAAGGACTGAGGATGGGCCTCTTCAGCCGGGTAACCCCCCCTGAAGAACTGATCACCGCGGCCACGCAGATCGCGCGTGAGATCGCGGACAACACCTCCGCGGTCTCCACCGCCCTGGCGCGGCAGATGCTCTGGAAGATGCTGGGTGAGACCAATCCCATGCGCACCCACATCATCGAATCGAAGGCCTTCGGGTACATGCTGGCTTCTCCCGACACGGAGGAAGGGGTGGCATCCTTCCTCGAGAAACGTCCCCCTCACTTCACGATGAAGCCAAGCCGGGATATGCCGGACTTCTACCCCTGGTGGGAAGAGGTGCCTTATCAAAATGAATAGACTGATCGTTCACGACACAGGAGGAGAAGCATGATGGAGGCACGTCACCGCACAATTGAAACAAACGGCATCACCATGCACATCACCGAGCAGGGAACAGGACCGCTGGTCATCCTCTGTCACGGATTCCCGGAACTGGGATACTGCTGGAGGCACCAGATGCCGGCCCTGGCTCATGCAGGATTCCACGCCGTCGCCCCCGATCAGCGCGGCTACGGCCGCACCGATTGTCCCGAACGGATAGAAGACTATACCATCTTCCACCTGGTCGGGGATATCGTCGGTCTCGTCGAGGCCCTGGGAGAAAAGGAGGCCGTCATCGTGGGGCACGACTGGGGATCCACGGTCGCCCAGCACTGCGCCCTCATGAGGCCGGACATCTTCCACACGGTGATCCTGCTCAGCGTTCCCTTCGCCTCACGCTCCCGGAAGAGCCGGAGGCCCACGGAGGGGATGAAGAAGCTGCTGGGAGACCAGGACCTCGAGTTCTACATCCTCTACTTCCAGGAGCCTGACAGGGTTGAGCGGGAGATCGAAGAGGACGTCCGGGCCTTCATACTCGGGTCCCTGTATGCGGCCTCCGGTGATCCACCCCCCGAAGAGCGCTGGCAGTTCGTATTCCCGAGAGGGAAGCGGTTCATCGAAACCTCCTCCGTCCCGAAGACCCTGCCGGTCTGGCTGACCGAGGAGGACATCGATTTTTATACCGGGGAATTTTCGCGGACCGGCTTCCGCGGGGGAGTCAACTGGTACCGGAACATCGACCGGAACTGGGAGCTGACCCCCTTCCTCAGCGGGGCGAAGATCCGCCAGCCCACCCTCTTCATAGCGGGGGAACTGGACGGCGTCATCACCTTCAGCCGCGGGGTCTTCGACCGGATGGACGAATCCGTCCCCAACCTGAAGCAGAAGGTCCTGATCCCCGGGGCCGGGCACTGGATCCAGCAGGAACGCCCCCTGGAGGTCAACGACCTGATGATACCCTTTTTGAAGGATCAGATGAGATAGATCCGGCTGCGGCCCGTCTCGGAGAGGCGGCATGAACGGACAGCATATACACAGCAAAGGAGCATGGACAGATGAAGACGAGACTGACGGAGATGATGGGGATCGAGCACCCGATCGTATGCGGCGGGATGATGCGGCTGGCTTACCCCCCCCTGTGCGCGGCGATCTCGAACGCCGGCGGACTGGGGAACCTGACCGCCGCCATGTACGAAGACAAGGAGTCGTTTCGCGGCGCCATTCAGGAGACCAGGCGTCTCACGGACCGGCCCTTTATCGTGAATGTGACCCTGCTCCCCTCCATCGGGGTCTCCGACGACCGGTACACCATGTACTTCGACACCCTCGCCGAGGAGCGGGTCGCGGCGGTGGAGATCAGCGGCACCCCCCTGAACCGGTACCGGGACGGCGTATACTTTAAGAAATTAAAGGACGCCGGCGTCAAGCTGTTCCACAAGGTGGGCTCGGTACGCCACGGAAAATCGGCCGAGAAGGCGGGATACGACGCCGTCTTCGCCGCCGGCGTAGAGGAGGGCGGGCACCCCCTGAACGAGAACGTCGCCACCACCGTCCTGACCCCGCGCATGGCGGAGGAGCTTTCCATCCCCGTGGTCACCACGGGGGGGATGGCGGACGGCCGGGGACTGGCCGCGGCCCTGTGCCTGGGGGCGGAAGGAATCATGATGGCGACCCGTTTCATCAACACCCATGAGTGCACGGTCCACGAGAAGGTCCACGAGGAGATGATCCGCCGGCAGGAGAACGAGACGGTCCTGTACGGAAACTCCATCGGCCTCCAGGGGCGGGCGCTGTTGAACGATTCGCTGCGGGAGGTCCTGAAGATCGAGGCGCGCGGGGGAGGCTTGGAGGAGATTCTGCCCCACATCGCCGGCGCCCTGGGGGATGAGATCTGGCAGCGGGGAGAGATGGACAGAGGACTGATAGCCGTGGGCCAGTCGATCGGCCTGATCCACGATGTCCTTACCTGCCGGGAGCTTCTCGACGGCATCGTGAGGGACGCCGAAGCGATCCTGAAGAACAACCTCCGGCGGTTTTCATAGAGCGATCCAGCACCGGCGGGCATTCCACCGGGGGGCGGCGGTGCTTACCGTCCTTTTCTGAAAGATTCTGTTGAGAAGATCAAGGGAATGGTGTACCATCCCGCCCGTGAAAAGTTTTCCTGTTGCAGCTCGTACTGAAGCGGCGCTCCTGTTCGTACCCTCTGATACTCCCGCTTTTCTCAAACCTGAATAGGTATTTCGTTGATACGGCGTCGCTTCCGCGACGCCGAGCCAGCACCATCCTCGCAGCGAGGTATGCCGATGACTGCAAAAAAAGAAAGAAAATCTGATACCATCGAAGGGCTGAAGATCGGCGTGAAGGTCCGGGAACTGAGGGAAAAGAGGCGCCATACGCTCCAGGACCTGGCGACAAAGACAGGCGTTGACCGATCGGTCCTGGAAGAGATCGAAAGCGGCGAGGTCGTCCCGCCGGTCGCAACCCTGATCAAGCTGGCTCAATCCCTCGGGGTCAGCATGGCCTATTTCTTCGAAGAGGTCTCCGGAGAGGTCAGGATCTCCGTGACCCGCGCCGGCGAACGCGTGAGGATCGAGCGGCGGCCTCACCACCACCAGGGCGAGGTGGACTACATCTACGAATCGCTGGAGACCCAGAAACCGGACAAACACATGGAGCCGCTCTTCGTCGAATTCCAGCCCATGGATACGGGGGAGATGGTCTTCGTCAACCACCCCGGCGAGGAGTTCCTCTACCTCCTCGACGGGACTCTTGAATTCCGGACGGACGACCGGGTCGAGATCCTCCACCCCGGAGATTCGCTCTACTTCGAATCGGAGATCAACCACAGTTTCAGGGGGCTCGAAGGCAGGCCGGCCACCGCCGTGGTTGCCGTCTGGAGCCGGTCCGGCCAAAGGGAAAGAAATCCATGATCGAAATCCGCTTCCACGGTCGCGGCGGTCAGGGAACGGTCGTCGCGGCGATCATCCTCGCCAAGGCATTCTTCCGGGCGGGGCGCCAGGTTCAGACCTTCCCCGTCTTCGGCGTTGAGCGGCGGGGGGCGCCGGTGGAGGCCTATCTGCGGCTGGATGACAGGAAGATCCTGTCGAGGACCAACGTATACACTCCCGATCACGTCGTCGTCCAGGACCGGACCCTCCTTCAGAACATCGACGTCACCCGGGGCCTGAAGCACGGCGGATGGGTACTGATCAACGCCCCCGACTCCTTTACCGGGGCGGGAGCCTTTGCTGGTTTCTCCGTGGCCGCCGTCGATGCGACCCGGATCGCCCTGAACCACCGGCTGGGGAGCCGCACCCACCCCATTGTCAATACCGCCATGATCGGGGCCTTCGCCTCCCTCCTCGGCATGCCCTCCCTCGATGACATCGCCCAAGCCATCGGGGAGGAGATCACCATCGCGACGGAATCGAACATCCGGGCCGCCGAAGACGCCTCCAGGGCGCTCCGGCGGCTGGAACGGACAGGGGAAGACCATGGCTAAGAAAACCGACACCGCACCGGTATCCCTCTTCATCCCCCGCTCGTACCTGACGACGGAGGGGAACAAGACCGGTTCATGGCGGTTCCTCCGGCCCTGTTACGAGGAAAAGACGGCCCCCTGCGGGGCCGCCTGCCCCGCCGCCGAAGACATCGGGAAGATCGAGATGCTGGCCACGCAGGGGCTGTTCAAGGATGCGTGGGAGACCATCCTCAGGGAAAATCCCTTCCCGGGCGTCTGCGGCCGCGTCTGCTTCCACCCCTGCGAGGATGCCTGCAACCGCGGCTCCTTCGACGAGGCCATCGCCATCCATGTGCTGGAACGGTTCCTCGCCAATACGGCGCGACGGGGCGCCTTCAAACCGGAGATGGAACGGCTCGCCCGGAAAGAGAAAAAGATCGCCGTCATCGGTGCCGGCCCTGCCGGCCTGTCGGCGGCTTACTTCCTCGCGCTCCTCGGTTACCGGGCCGACGTCTTCGAGGCGGCGGACGAAGCGGGGGGAGTTCTCAGATGGGGCATTCCCCTCTACAGGCTCCCCCTCCCGATCCTGCAGGAAGAGATCCGCCGGATCGAGGAGCTCGGCGTCCGGATACAGACGGGGAGGACCCTCTCCGAGCGGGATGTACATGCCCTCGCCGGAGAGTATGATGCCCTTTTTATCGCCTGCGGCCACGGCCGGCCGGCCGAACTCGGGGTCCCCGGCGAGAAGTCTGAGGAGGTCCAGGACGGCCTCTCCTTCCTCCGCCAGGTCCGCGAGGGAACGGTCAGCGTATGCAGCGGGCGGGCGGCGGTCATCGGCGGGGGAAACGCCGCCATCGACGTGGCCCGCTCCGTCATCCGCCTCGGGGGAGAGGCGATGATCATCTACCGCCGCAGGCGCCGGGACATGCCCGCCTTCGGCGAGGAGATCGCCATGGCCCTCGACGAGGGGGTGGAGCTCCGGGAACTGCTCGCACCTGTATCAATCAAGAGTTCCGACGGCGGTCTCGCCGTGGAGGTGCGCCCCATGAAGGTCGCCGGGACCGATGCCGACGGGCGGGCGCACGTCGAACCGGAGGGGAAGCAGACGGAGGAAATCAGGATCGACCGCCTCTTCACGGCCGTCGGAGAACGGGCCGGAGAGGCATGGTACGAGCCCACCGAGACGGGCGACGGCATCCTGCGCCTGAGCCACTGCGTCATGGAACGGAAGACCGGGGGTCTCTTCGTGTACGGCGGCGACCTGACGAATGCGACAAAGAGCGTCGCCCACGCCGTGGCGTCGGGGAAGGAGGGGTCCATGGCCCTTGACACCCTCTTTGCGGAGGGGATCGAAGCGGTCCGGCCGCGGCTGGCGGCGTGCCGCGTCGGTCAGGATGGCTCCCTGTCGATGGAGATCTATATGGGAGGTCCCCGGCGCAACCGCAGCCCCCACGTCGTGACCTACGACGAGATCAACGCGGCCTACTTCCAGTTCGCCCCCCGGTTGAGACAGCCGAGGCTCCTCAGGGAGGAACGGGTCCGCACCTTCGAAGAGGTGAATCTCAGGATATCGGCGAATCTGGCCATCAGAGAGGCGGAGCGGTGCTTCAACTGCGGGCTGTGCAACCAGTGCGACAACTGCTACCTCTTCTGCCCCGATCTGGCCGTGAAGAAGGACTCCGGCCCCCTGGGGAGGCACATCGATTACGACTACTGCAAGGGGTGCGGGGTCTGCGCCGTCGAGTGCCCGCGCAACGCACTGATCCTGGAGGAGGAGGCCTATGAAGAAGGTGATTGAGGGTAGCCAGGCCGTGGCCGAAGCGGTCCGCCTGGCCCGGGTCAACGTCATCTCGGCCTATCCGATCACTCCTCAGACGCACATCGTCGAGACCCTCTCCGTGTTCTGCTCCGACGGGACCCTGGACGCCCGGTTCCTGAAGGTCGAGAGCGAGCACTCCGCTCTGGCGGCCCTGATCGGGGCGTCCAGCAGCGGCGTGCGAACCTTTACGGCGACCTCCTCGCAGGGGCTGGCCCTGATGCACGAGCTGCTGCACTGGACATCGGCGGCACGCCTCCCGATCGTCATGGCCGAGGTGAACCGCGCCCTGGGACCGGGGTGGAACATATGGACGGACCAGACGGACAGCCTCGCCCAGCGGGACACCGGCTGGATCCAGCTCTACTGCGAGGACGGACAGGAGACCCTGGACACGACGCTCCAGGCCTTTTACCTGGCGGAGCAGGTCAATCTCCCCGTCATGGTCGTCCTGGACGCCTTCTTCCTCTCCCACACCTATGAACCGGTGGACATCCCGGAACAGGAGGCCGTCGATCGATTTCTCCCCCCCTTCGCCCCGCGCTTCCAGCTCGACACGGCCAATCCTTGCGCCTTCGGGTCTCTGGTGACACCGGACGCGTACATGGAGATGCGCCGCAGCATCGCCGCGGGGATGGAGGCCGCGCTGGACCTGCTCACCGAGGTGGAAGAACGGTTCGCCGGCATCTTCGGGCGCCGCTGGGCGGCCGTCGAGCCGGTCCGGTGTGACGACGCCGAGATCATTCTCGTCACATCGGGTACCGTGACGAGCACCTGCCGCGAGCTGATCGACAATCTCAGGGAACAAGGAGAAAAGGTGGGCCTCCTGAAGGTCAAGCTCTTCAGACCCTTCCCCGTGGAAGAAATCCGGAGGGTCCTCGCCCCGGCACGGAAGGTCGCCGTCATCGACCGGAATTTCTCCTTCGGCGCCAGCGGGATCTTCGCCCAGGAGATCCGGGCGGCCCTGTGCAATACCCCCGGGCATCCGCCCGTATTCGGGTTCATCGCCGGGATCGGCGGCCGCGACGTCACGAAGGATGTCCTGGAGGGAATATACCGGAGGACCGTGGAATCGGACCGGCCGGAGCGGGAGGATATCTGGATCGGTCTCAAGGAGGTGCCTGATGCGCCTGAACATCCCTGAACAGGATTACATGTACTCCGGGCACGTGGGGTGCCCCGGCTGCGGGGCCGCCATCGCCATGAAATTCTTCCTCAAGGCCATGGGGGAAAAGACCATCATCGTCCTTCCCGCCTGCTGCTGGTCGATCATCGCGGGCCCCTATCCCCAGTCGACCCTCCAGGTCCCCCTGATCCACTCCGCCTTTGAAGCGGGGGGGGCCGTGGCGAGCGGCGTCCGTGCCGCGCTGGACGCGAAGGGGGACCGGGAGACGGTCGTCGTTACCTGGGCCGGCGACGGGGGGACCTTCGATATCGGGTTCCAGGCCCTGAGCGGGGCCGTCGAGCGAAACGAGGATTTCATCTATGTCTGCTACGACAACGAGGCCTACATGAACACGGGGATCCAGCGCAGTTCCGCCACCCCCTACGGCGCATGGACCACCACGACGCCGGGCGCCCAGTGGAAACGGGCGCGTAAGAAAAACATCGTCGAGGCCCTCGCCGCCCACCGCATCCCCTACGCCGCCACGGCGAGCATCGCTTTTCCCGAAGACCTGGTCAGGAAGGTCAAAAAGGCCAGGGAGACACAAGGTTCACGATTCCTCCACATCTACACGACCTGCCCTACCGGATGGCGCATGCCCTCGGAGACATCGATCAAAGTCGCGCGGATGGCCGTGGAGACCGCCATCTTTCCCCTCTACGAGGTCACAGACGGCGTGCACTACACCATCAACTACACGCCCCGGGGATTCCCGGTCAGCGAGTACCTGAAACTCCAGGGCCGGTTCAGACACCTGACCGATGACGATCTGGAACATATCCAGGAGATGGTGAACGAGGACTGGCAGCTTCTCCTCCGCAAGGCCGGCGAGGGCGCCTGATCGGCGCCCGCCCCTAGCGACCGGAGGCGATCTGCGAGCCCAGCCCGTTTTTTCCCGCCGTGCCCCCTTCCTCAAAATCGAAGATGAACTTGATGAAGACGTCCACACAATCGGGGCAGAGCTGGGTGCCCCTCACGTCCTCGATGATGCTCAGCGCCTTCCCCTGGGGCATCCCCTTCCGGTACGGGCGATCACTGATCAGGGCATCGTACGTATCGGCAACGGCCGTCATGCGAGCCCAGAGAGGAATCCTGTCACCCTTGAGTCCATCCGGATACCCCTTTCCGTCAAACCGTTCATGGTGATGTCTGATCACCGGGATGAGCTCCTGGATACTGGGAATCGAGCCGAGGATACTCGCACCGGTCAGGGGGTGCTGCCTGACGATCGAAAATTCCGCCTCGGTCAGGCGTCCCGGTTTGAGGAGTATGTTGTCGGGCACGCCGATCTTGCCGATGTCGTGCAGCCTGCCCGCAATGCCCAGCGAATCGATCTCTTCCGGCTCCAGACCCATCTGGGAGGCCATCTCCGAAACGAGCAGCGCCACCGACTCGGAATGACCCCGCGTATAGTGATCGCGGGCCTCAAGCGCCACGATGAGGCTGGTGATGCTCGCCAGCATCATCCCCCGTTCGGCCTCGAGGCGCTGCCTGTCTTTGAGCAGAATAAGAAAATGATCGGACAATAATTTCTCGATGGTGATGATCAGCTGTTCCAGATTAAAGGGTTTGACCAGGTAGGAGGATGCGCCCCACTCCAGCATGCGCCGCATGATCGCCCGGTCGCTGTTGGCGCTCATCGTCACGAAGGGGATCCCCGCCAGATCGGCGTTCGCGTGAACCGTCTTGCACAACTCGATCCCGTCCATCACGGGCATGTTGATGTCGCTGAGGATCAGGTCGGGACGTTTTTTCTCAATCATCGCCAGTGCCTCTTTGCCGTCCTTCGCGACGGAGGCCTGGAACCCGGCCGCCTCAAGTCCCTTCTGTACCAGCGTGCGGATCGTCGGGGAGTCGTCTATGACAAGGATCAGGTGCTTGCGGTGGGACTTGAATTGTTCTAGGACCCTCTCGATGGTCGAATTGAGTTCCTGCTTTGCCTCCGCCTTCGATATGTAGGCCGCCGCACCCGACTGGAACCCCTTGTCGATGTGCTGATCGCTGTCCAGCGAACTCAGCATGATAACCGGTACACCTCTGGTGGCGGGATTGTCCTTGATCGCTTTGCAGAAGCCGAAACCGTCCATGCGCGGCATATCCACGTCGGATATGATCAGATCGAAGGGCTGAGAAAGGGCGATTTCAAGGCCTTCCTGCCCATCCTGTGCCTGGGTGACGCGGTGTCCGAGTTGCTCGAGCTGCTTTGCAAGCAATGTACGGGTCATCGGGCTGTCGTCAACCACCAATATCTTGGGTGCGTCCATAGAAAGCGTTCCTCGTGCTGGTCGTTATCCTGACATGTATTGAGAGGTGCTCCATTCGACACACCCCTCCTCCCCCCGCCCGAAGTGCATGATGCTGGCATTCACCGGATACGGATCGTCTTCCCACTACCCCATCGGCACATTGACCCTCGTTCTTTAGGAATTTTGACTGGTTCCTGCCAAAAAATGGCATATCCGCCCCAAAACACCCAAGAGTTTTTCACTCAGCCCGGATACCCGCAACAAATAATTGCGTCTGCTCCCCCACCAAAGACCGGTACAGCCTTGACTCTCCCCTCGTTTTTATTGACAAGAGGGTTCGGAGTTTCGTATAGATGCAGGGCTTGCGATACAGGGATTCCTCCCCCGGGCACATGACCGAACGGGAATACCCAAGCGCACGCGGGCTGTTCCCCTCGCGCTCCGGCAGCTTGACGCGGGAACAACCCACCCATCTGACTGTGGAGTGTCACCCCATGATCAACCGCATCGTCTCGGCCCTCTTTCTGTCCTTCATGGCGATCTCCAGCATGCTCCTCTTTGCGGTTGCGCTGGTCATATGGCTGGCAACCGTCCTGTTCGACAAGCGCCTCTCTATCCTGCATTATTTCACCTCATTCTGGGCGTCGATCTACATCTGGTCGATGCCCGCCTGGTCGGTTTCCATCGAGGGGAAGGAGCACATCGGGAAGAAAACCTACGTGGTCGTATCCAACCACCAGTCCCTCCTCGATATCCTCGTCGCCTTCCGGATCTTTTTCCCCTTCAAGTGGGTATCGAAGGCGGAGATATTCAGGATCCCCTTTGTCGGGTGGAACATGGCCTTAAACCGCTACATCAAGCTGACCCGCGGGAACAGAAAGAGCATACGGACGATGCTGGAGGACTGCAATACGGCCCTCGCCGGCGGGAGCTCGGTCTACCTGTTCCCCGAAGGAACACGATCGGAGACGGGGACCGTAAAACCATTCAGGCCGGGGGCTTTCATACTGGCGCAGAGCAACAGGCTCCCGATCCTCCCCATCGCCATCAACGGCACACGGGACGCCCTCCCCAAAGAGAGCCTGAACTTTCACGGCAAACACTCCATCAGGGTGAGGATCCTCGAAGAGATCCCCTACGGAGACTTTCAAGACCTCACTCCCGAGGGAACTGCCGAGATGGTGAGGGCGCGCATTTCCCAGACCGTGGAGCATCTAAAACGGGAAGGCTGATTCCCGGTGAATCAGAGCCCCCGGAGCTCCCGGAAAACAGTCCGGGCGCCTCACCGCCTGCAGCAGGAGCATTCTTCTCTTGACTTCGAATCATATTTTTGGAATAGATTTCCGTGTTGAATGGGGGGTCATTTCTACCGTAGTTACCTGAAAGAATTTCAGCGGTGAGCCGGACGCTCTTCCTGTCTTCGTAGCTGCGGGGTTCCGGAAAGCGACGTGGATATCCGGCGTCGTCCGTTGCGATACGTTTTCTGATACCGATCTTTTCGCACGATTGTTTGCACACCTTTCCAGAGGGCCGGCTTGAGCACACGAACAGGAGGACTCGATACAAGATCAATTATGTGTTCATACGACAGGCTCGTACGACCAACCACGCATTCTAAACATCGATAAAGGAGGCAGGGCAATGAATATCGGAAGACTGGCGGAAGACAACATCACGAGGTTCGGTGAATATGATCTTGTCTGGTTCGGGGGGAAATGGCACACTAATGTCGAGATGAACCGCATCGCCAACAGGCTGGGGAATGCCCTGAAGGGCCTGGGGGTCAAGAAGGGAGACCGGGTCGGCGTGCAACTGCTCAACTGCCCGCAGCTGATGCAGGCATTCTTCGCCACCTTCAAGATCGGGGCGATCATGGTCCCCGTAAACCCAGCGCTCCGCATCGCTGAGCTTTCCTATCTCTACAAAGATGCCGGCCTGGTCGCCCTGATCAGCACCGTCGACTATATCGAAACCATCCGTCAGGCGCGCGCGGGGGCGGATGAACTCAAGCACGTCATCCTGACCGGGGAACCGGTCCCCAAAGACGCGATCTCCTACGATGCCGCCATCCGGGGCGAATCGGACGAGCTGACCATAGAGGACACGGACAACGACGATACGGCCGTCATGATCTACACCGCGGGAACCACGGGAAACCCCAAGGGGGTGATGCTGACGCACTACAACTGGTATACCCACGTGACGGGCTATTACGATCTGGTCCTCCTGGATTCGTGGGGAATCACGGCACAGGGAAAGGTCAAGGAACAGGATACACGGCGGGGAAAGATTGAGGATCAGGAGATGGAGGTATACGGCGTCGGCCGGCACCGCGTCTCTCTCATCACCCTCCCCCTTTTCCACGGTTATGGGGTGTTCGCCCTGAGCCTCGAGTTTCTGACGGGCGGGAAGCTTGTCGTCATCAGCCGGTGGGACGCCGAAGAGGCGATGCGCTGTATCGAACAGTTCAAGGTCACGGATTTCCGCGGCGTGCCGACCATGTATATCCAGATCCTGAACCACCCCGCCTCCTCCAAATACGACTTGAGCTCCCTGCAGACCTGCATCTGCGGCTCCGCGCCGATGCCGCTGGAGGTGGCCCGCCAGTGGAAGGAACGGTACGGGATCGATATCTGGGAGGGGTACGGCCTCAGCGAGGCGACGACCGTCAACTGCGGCAACGTGGCCGGAAGGAGGCCCCCCAAGTACGGGTCCATCGGCAAATGTTACCAGAAGTGCAATACGATCAAGATATTCGATGAAAATGACCAGGAGGTCCCCCGGGGCCAGATAGGGGAGATCGTCATAAAGGGACCCTGCGTCATGAAGGGGTACTGGAACAAACCGAAGGAGACGGCCGAAGCGATACGGAACGGCTGGCTCCATACCGGCGATGTCGGATACATGGATGAGGACGACTACCTCTACATCACGGACCGGAAGAAAGACCTGATCATCCGGGGCGGTGAAAATATCTACCCGAAGGAGATCGAAAATATCCTGCACATGCACCCGGAGGTCCTGGAGGCGGGGGTGATCGGGATTCCTGACCCGGTGTACGGCGAGGTGGTCAAGGCATTCGTCACCCTCAAGACCCCCGGCTCGATCTGCGAGGAGGACCTTCTGGGCTTCTGCAAAGAACACCTCCCCACCTTCAAGAGACCGAAGACGATCCAGTTTATGGACGAGCTCCCCAAGAGCGCCCTCGGAAAGACATTGAGGAGGGAGCTGAGAAAGCTGGGATAGAAGATGGGCAACGAGGTCTACCGCAGGCTGGCAGCGGTCCTGGACACTCTCCCCAACGGATTTCCGGCGACGGAAAGCGGCGTCGAGATCAGGATCCTGAAGAAGATCTTCACCCCCGAAGAGGCCGATCTCTTCTGCAGGCTCCGGCTGACCTTTGAGACCGCCGAGCAGATCGCCGAACGGACAGCCATTCCGTTGGGGGGACTGGAAGAAATGCTGATCACCATGGCGGAGAAGGGGCAGGTCTTCATGCTCGATCTGGGGGGTACCCGCTTCTTCCGGATGCTCCCCTGGGTCTTCGGGATCTACGAGTTCCAGCTCAGTCGCATCGACCGGGAGCTTGCCGAGCTGAGCGAGACATATCACCCCGCCTATTCCAGGCAATTCGCCGCGCAGAAGCCGCAGCTCATGCAGACCCTTGCCGTGGAAGAGGCCATCCCCGTCCGCCAGGAGGCCCTCCCCTATGAGACGGTCTCGGCGATCATCGACGCCAACCGGTCGTTCCGTGTCAGCGAATGCATCTGCAAGAAGGAGCGGGGGCTCCTGGGGCACCCCTGCGACAGGCCGACGGAGGTCTGCCTGGCGATCGCTCCCGTCCCCGGCGTGTTCGAAGATTCACCCGGCGGACGCGTCATCTCCAAAGAGGAAGCATACGATCTATTGAAAAAGGCCGAAGAGGCGGCCCTCGTTCATCTCACGATGAACGTCCAGGTCGGTCAGATCTACATCTGCAACTGCTGCAAATGCTGCTGCGGTGTCCTGCGGTCGATCACCGAGCTGGGGATCCCGGCCTCTCTTGTCGTCAATTCTCATTATTACGCCCGGATCGACGGCGACACCTGCACCGCCTGTGGCCTGTGCGCGGACGAGCGGTGCCAGGTGAATGCCATTGTCGAAGAAGAAGACACCTATACAATCGTGCCGGAGCGATGCATCGGCTGCGGTCTGTGCATCGGCACCTGCCCGGCGGAGGCCATTCGCCTGGTCCACCGGGCACCGGAAGAGATTGCGACGCCCCCCTTCACGGAGAATGACTGGTTCGAGGAGCGGGGTCGCATGCGGGGGATCGACTTCTCCGAATTCAAGTAGGAGCTGGCGCTCATGCCCGGACGTTCTTTCATTGACACGGGCGGCCGCATCGTATGTCCACTGTAAAGCTGCATTACCCTGATCCGGACCAGGAATAGAGGAGCCACACCATGAACGTCTACGAAGAACTCAGACGGATCCTCGACACACACCCGTCGGGGGCCCCGAAATCGGATGCCTTTGACGAGATACTCAAGACCCTCTACACCCCCGCGGAGGCGGCGCTGGCCGTCCGTATGAGCTTCCGGCCCAAGACGGCCGAGGCGGTAGCGGAGGCGGCGGGCCTCTCCGCCGATACGGTGAGGGATATGCTCGAGGAGATGTGCACGCGCGGCGTCATCTTCTCACGCGATAAAAAGGGGGGGTGCTCGTACGGCCTCCTCCCGACCATACCGGGGCTCTTTGAATTCCCCTTCATGCGTGGTGAAACCGGCCCCATGCAGGAGAAACTGGGGATGCTCTGGGAGGAGTATCACCAGGAGGCCCTGGGGGAGGCCTTCAGCGGTAATCCCTC